>Ga0316206_1000447_pt1 | contig 56484 bp, 73 predicted proteins | sample 6monthpyrite_MG_FD_204942 | JGI IMG/M metagenome (GOLD analysis project Ga0316206, IMG submission 204942) | Microbial mat bacterial communities from mineral coupon in-situ incubated in ocean water Damariscotta River, Maine, United States -... | ecosystem: Environmental > Aquatic > Marine >...
TTTTCCGGGCTTTATCTTTCGGTACCGGCCTCGGTTGGTTTCATTACACTATTTGGTGTGGCCGTACTGAATGGTGTGGTGATGGTCAGTTACTTCAACCAGTTACGTGAAGCAGGGCGCAGTATCCTTGAAGCGGTGCAAGAAGGTGCTGAACGACGATTGCGGCCGGTACTAATGACAGCATTAATTGCGAGTCTGGGCATGGTGCCATTATTGGTTGCGACGGGCCCGGGTTCTGAATTGCAACAACCTTTAGCCGTTGTTGTTATCGGTGGTTTATTCACTTCAACTTTATTGACCTTAATTTTGTTACCCACTTTATATGCCTGGTTAGAGGGGCGTTTGGAGCGCAAATCTCGAGTCCAATCTCAACTTACAGTCAACGATGCATAGGAGCAGATAACACATGAAACATTTAACACTGATTGTACATACCAATATGCAACAAGATTTATCTGATCAACTTCGTAGCATGGATGAGGTATCGGGATTTACCTTTAGTCATGTTGAAGGTCACGGCGTACAAGTTGAAACCGATCCTTTTCTCTCAGCAAGGGACAAAGTGGTGGGATATACGCCACGGATCCGCGTTGATATTTTGTTAGATGACAGTGATGTGGATAGGGTGCTTGAAGCATTACGCGGCTCAACATCTGGTATGAAAAACCAGGGTATCTTCTGGGTCACTGAGGTAGAGAAAAATGGCCAACTGTAACCAAGTAAGTACATTAAAACGAATCAGGTATGAAATATATTATGAATCAAAAGTATTGGAGTAAAAAAATATGTTATTAAAACGCAATTTCATTTTTTTATTACCAGTGGCTATTATATTGTACTTTGGTCGCAATTTGCCTTTGGACATGGCATGTCAAACTGAAAAAGAAACCATTATTGAGGGCGGCAATCTACGCTATATATAGATTGGTGCTAGGCATATGCTGTCTGGATATGACCACTTAGCCTTTATTTTTGGGATTATATTTTTCCCGACACGGTTCAAAGATATTGTTAAATACATAACAGCATTTACTATGGGCCACAGTATTACGCTTATCTATGCAACTTTTGGTGCCATTCAGGTTAATTATTTTTTGATCGATGCTGTAATAGCTTTAAGTGTTTGCTATATCGCTTTTGCTAACCTGAATGGCTTTGAAAAATATCTTAACGTTAAAGCACCTAATATGCTGGCTATGATTTTTGGTTTAGGATTAATACGTGAACTTGGATTGCCAACCCGGTTACAACAACTGCCATTAAGTGAAGATAGTTTATTAATGAACATTATCTCATTTAATATCGGCATAGAACTTGGGCAAATATCTGCATTGGCTGTAATGTTGCTACTTATTTCGGCATTTCGTAAAAGTCATGCATTTAAGCGTTTTACCAAAGCGGCAAACAGTTTTTTTGATGATTGCAGGTGGGTATATTTTTTTAATGCAAATGCATGGTTATGAATATGTTGCAAATGCAGAAGAACTTGGTAGTAAAACAGAAATCACTCAAGTAACACAAAAAGTGAAGGCTACGGTTAGAACGGACTGGAAAGATGTGATAACGGTAACGATTCCTGCCAGAGGTGACAAGGAGTACAAGTTGCTTTTCCCAAAAAATACGATGTTTGAATATTCATGGGACACCAATGGAATAAAACTTTTTTATGATTTTCATGGAGCCCCCAGTGGTGATAAAACCGGGTATTTCAAGAGATTTAAAAAAAGTACTGAAAGTAAGTCAAGTGGGACTTTAACAACATCCTTTGAAGGTACTCATGGTTGGTACTGGAAAAATACAACATCATCTGCTGTTGATATTATTTTGAAAGTTAATGGTGGCTATCAACGTCTTGATTTGAAGACAAAACAAAAAGACATTAATAAACAACACAGATCTATTTTTTAATTTTAGAGGATTTATATTATGAAATTAACAGCATTATTGCTCAGCTTTACACTTGGTTTATTTTAAGCCACTGCTATCGCAGGAGGTGGGCACGACCATGGACATTCACATTCCAATACGCCTGTTAATTAAGCAATGGCAAAAACGAAAGCTGCTGAAGTTGTTGCCAGATTCGTAAAAAAAAACCAGTTGGATAAAAGCTGGGCATCTATTATGGCCAGCTCCGTTGATAAAAAAATATTTAAGGGGAATTCAGAGTGGGTTGCTTTATTTATTAAAAAAAATCTCTGATGTTGAGAAGCAAAAACTTTATGTGTTTTTAACATTGGGTGGTGATTATATTGCGGCTAATCATACTGGAAAGTAAAGTAGTGTCGGCAAACTCATACCCTCTACACGCAAAGGTTTTTGGTGGGTACGAGTACTTTAAATAATGGTTTATATTGCATTCTGATTTCTGGTTTGTTTTATTTTTGACGGGTATTTATAAATAAAACAATTAATGCTATCTATATCAAAAGGGTGAGAGATGAGCTACTACATACTTAAGATTGCAATTACAGCAGTGTTAATTGTTATTGTTTCTGAAGTTGCCAAACGAAGTTCATTCATGGGTTCTGTTCTTGCGTCGGTACCTTTAGTGTCTGTTCTCGCGATGTTGTGGCTTTACCTTGATACAAAAGACGTCGAAAAGGTGAGTAGCTTAGCCTCAAGTATATTTTGGCTTGTGTTGCCTTCATTAGTTTTATTTTTGCTGTTGCCTGTTTTATTAAGAATGGGTTTGAATTTTTATCTCAGTATTTTACTTTCGACTGTGGCAACAATTGCCTGTTATTGGTTAATGATTAGTGTGCTGAATTATTATGGTATTAAACTATAAAATAATTTGACCATGCTTTTTATTTATTTTGGTGCTATTCTTCGAAATATGACCTTTGCGACGACATTCATGCAACAAACTTCCTCCAGCCGCTGGCTACGCATGTTGCTGGCAATGGTGTTAGTGGTTGCAACGTGGCATACGGCATTACACGATATTGATATTACTGGCGACTCAGACAGTGATGAGCAATGCGAAGTTTGTCGTTTAAAACATTCACCCGTCGATGAACTGTCGGTAATAACAGAGCCTGTCCCGTTTTTTTTATTAAGCCTGATCCTGGTTCTCCCGGCATTCAAACGTTCCACTCAAACTAACCGTTACACTCCCTGTGCACGCGCTCCTCCTTTATTCTGATCTTTTAATTTTTCTTTTTTAACAAATTTAATTAAATAACAATGCTTATGTGATGTGTTTTATGTCATGTCGCATATGTCATTTGTGATCAGTTTAAGGAATGTACAATGTTTCAGTTAAAATATTCTCATCTTTCGATGACGCTTGTCAGTGGATTACTGGCTTTTTATTCAAACTCGGTTAATGCGGCTGAGGCAAAGGATTCTAATCAAGAACAGTTAGAACTTCGCCAGCACGTTGATCGTTTACAACAAGATTATCAATCACAAATAAATGCGCTAAAAAAACGCCTAGATAAAATAAATCAGACAAAAACAAGCCAGACAAAAACGAATAGCTTGGCGCAAAGTAGCCCGTTACGCATCGGCCTTTCCGGATTGTTTGCTGCGGGTGGCTCCAGTGTTGATAATGCCGCGTTAGCCAATCTGCACGCAGGTGGCCATGATCCAAAACAAAATGGTTTCACCTTACAAAATGTCGAACTCTCTATCGCTGGCACGGTAGATAACTATCTGGATGCCCAAGCCAATCTTATTTTTCTAATCGACACTAAAGGCGAGACTGTTATGGAATTGGAAGAGGCCTTTTTCACAACACGCAATCTGCCTGGCGGTCTGCAAATCAAAGCGGGTCAGTATTACACTGAGTTTGGTCGCCAGAACAAACAACACCCCCATACCTGGGGCTTTGTTGATCAACCGGTCATTCTTTCGCGCTTTTTTGGTGGCGACGGTTTACGTAGTCAGGGCGCACGCATTTCCTGGCTCATGCCCACAGATACTTACTCAGAGCTGACTTTGGGTATGCAAAACCCGAAGGGTGAAACGGTCACCAGCTTTTTAAATGCAGCAGGAGAAGACATTGGTGGCTATACCCTGACCGACAGAAGTGCGCGTAATTCGAGTGACTTACTGTATTCCGCTCGCTGGTTAAGTGGGATAGATCTATCCGATAATCTCAGCATGAATGTGGGTATCTCCGGTTTATGGGGACCTAATGCCAGTGGTCTGACCACGGATACTGAAATTCTTGGCGCGGATTTATATCTTAAATGGCAGTCTGCTTATTCACAAAAAGGCTATCCCTTCGTCGCATGGCATAGCGAATTCTTACAGCGTCGTTATGAAGCGGGTGATGTTGCACGTGAAGTTCTAAAAGACCAGGGTTATTTTACCCAGGTGTTGTGGGGCTTTAAACCAGGTTGGGTTGCCGGATTACGTTGGGAAGATGCCAAAGCCGAGGGTAATACCAGTACGGATACATTGCGTGACAATCGCCAACGCTTATCTCCCAACCTGACCTGGTATACCAGCGAATACAGTAAAGTGCGCTTGCAATATAACCGCGACTGGGCCGAGCACCTGGCAAATAAGACAGCGGATTCGGTTTGGTTACAAGTTGAATTTAGTCTGGGCAGTCACATGGCACATACTTTTTAAGGAGGTGAATATGAAAATTTCTTACAAATATTTTTTATGGCTGCTCTCCTTTAGTCTCTTGTCTGGCGGTGTTCATGCCGCGTTGCAGGTGGAAACGACGACTCAAGATTTGGCGGCCATCGCCAAAGCGGTGGGAGGGGATTATATTCATGTTAACAGCCTGACACCGGGGACGCGGGATCCCCATTTTGCGGTGGCAAAACCCAGCATGATCCGAAAAGTGTATGGCGCCGACCTGCTGCTGCTTGTGGGTGCCGATATGGAAATTGGCTGGCTGCCTCCGTTGTTACAGTCTGCAAGAAATGGCCGGGTCCAACCCGGTAATCCCGGCTATCTGGATCTCTCAGAAGCCGTGCCTTTGCTGGGCAAACTACAAGGCCCGGTTTCCCATGATATGGGGGATGTTCACGCTAAAGGCAATCCACATTACTGGCTTGACCCGCGCAATGGTGTACGTATGGCTAAAATGATCGCCCAACGTCTGGCACAGCTTGATCCTGAACATGCCACTGAGTATCAAAAAAATGTTGAGTTATTCGAGAAAACCCTTAAAACAAAATTACAGGGCTGGACAAAAGCATTACAACATCTCAAGGGAAAACCGGTTATTGCATATCACCGATCTTTTGTTTATCTGGCCGAAGCGTTCGGCTTTCGTATTGTTGATGAAGTTGAGCCCAAACCGGGCATGACACCCAGTGCTGCTTCATTAGCAAAGTTAATTGCACGTATCAAAAATGAGCGGATAGATTTACTTATTATGGAGCCCTACTACGAACGTCGTTCGGCACGTTACCTCAATGAACAAACGGGACTACAGATTGCGGTTATCCCGCAATCGGTGGGTGCGCAAGCAGGTATCAATACCTATATTGATTTGTTCGATAATATTGTCAAAAACTTAAAAGCTAAGGGAGCAAATTAACATGGATGCCTGGCTAATATTATTCCCTGCCTTTGTTATGAGTGCGTTAATGATTATCACGCACACCTACCTGGGTTTACATATATTGGCACGCGGCATTATCTTTGCCGATCTGGCGCTGGCACAAATCGCCGCGCTGGGTGCCAGTGTCGCTTTTTTACTGGGCAAGGAAGCCCACGGGTTTGAAGCACAAGCCTTTGCTTTTGCTGCCACCTTGCTCGCGGCACTGGCCTTCACTGGGCTACGTAAAATCCCCAGTAAAACAGCACGCGAAGTTACCATCGGCACGGTTTATGTTGTTGCAACGGCATTGTCATTGGTTATTCTTAGCCGCAGCAGTCAGGGCATGGAAGAACTCACTTCATTGTTTAATGGCAATATATTATGGGTGCGTTGGGATGAAATTGTATTCGTTGCCGCTGCGTATGCAGCATTAGTGTTACTACATGTTTTTCAGCGTAAACGTTTTTATGCCTTGTCATTTAGTGAAGACAAAACGGCACGCCCCTCGTTATTTTGGGAGTTTTTATTTTTTGCCTCGTTTGCGGTGGTCATCACATTAGCTGTTAACATTGCCGGTATATTGATGGTTTTCGCTTTTTTGATTATTCCCGGGTTCAGTGCTTCGATTTTGGTTAGCACATTCGGCAAGCGCCTTTTATTAGGCTGGGTAATGGGATTAGGCGGAAGTATCATTGGGCTATGGTTATCATTTATTGCAGACTTGCCGATCGGTGCCACGGTGGTCTCGCTGTTAGGTTTACTCCCGGTGCTGGCATTAATGTTAAAGTATGTGACGAGAAGCAGATAAATAATCATCACGTTAAATTTCAGTGAGTGAAAATAGGGTAGTGAAATATAAATGGAACACGACCAGGTAAAACAAAAAAAGAGAAAGAAAAAGAAAAGTCCGCCCCTGATGCTTTCTTTTTTTCGTTTTATTTTTAAATATATTGGCCCGATTTTTCCCTCTCTGCTTGGCCGCTGGAGTTATGCGCTTTGGTTCACAACGGACCGCTTAAAGTTGACACCAAAGCGGGAATTAAAATGGTTGCAAACGGCAAAAATAGAAGCGGTTGATCTTGATATCAATGTCTATGATGTTGGCAACTTGCCGGTCATGACGTATTACTGGGAAAATAAGCAAGATCAAAATGCGCCCCTGGTGGTCTTAATGCATGGATGGACAGGGCGAGGTAGTCAAATGGGCGCCTTCGCCGCACCTTTGTTAGAAGCCGGTTTTCGCGTAATGTCATTCGATAACCATGCCCACGACAAAACACCGGGCAAGGTCTCGCACCTATTTTTACAAAGCGCGGTGCAATGTGCCCTGGCAAAAAAAGTCGGGCCGATTTATGCTTTTGTGACTCATTCTTTTGGTGGCATGGTAACGCCGTACTCGCTTAACCACGGTTTAGAAATTCAACGCATTGTGTGCATCAGCCCACCGTCACGTTTTCAATATGTGGTAGAACGTTTTAGCACTGCGCTGACTTTACCGAAAAGCATTCAGGAGTATATGTTTACGCGCTTTAGCAAAGAGTATGGTGAAAACCTGCATGAACGTGTTTCTTCAACTGTGACCAGCAAATCACTCGGGCATATTCCGGCGCTGATTATTCACGATGCAGATGATGTTGATGTGCCATTAAGTGAGGGAGAACTTTTGCACCAGGCCTGGCCAAATTCAAAATTCATACGGACTCAGGGGCTAGGCCATCGACGTATACTTTATGATGCGCAAGTCATTGAAAAAACAGTAGATTTCCTTAAAGAAGGGAATAGCAGTAACGATTCTACGGTTGCAAAATAAAGGACTATCCAGTACCTTCAATATTCGACCGCCGGGGGTGCCAGATATTCCTCAAGCCTCAGCATTTAGTTCCTTCTCCCCTTGTGGGATAACCAGCGACTTAGCTGGAACAGCTTAGTCAAATGGCTAGTTGTTTTATCAGAAGGCTAGGATGAGGGGGTAAGAGGGCAAAAAGGCTGAGAGTTACCCATTGAACCTGACCTAGTTAGTACTTGCGTAGGAAAGGCGAGAGAAACCTTTCTATAACTTTAGTATTAAATCCTTTAGTCAATAGATTAGGCGCGGTCGTCCGACTTTAGAATTTGAACAACAGAAATAGCCAAGCTGCTATTAGGACAAAAGACCATGAGCGCAATCCCAGAAGACTTTATTAGCAGAACCACCCAATTATCAGAAGACGTCACCAAGCCCTTTTCCGGCTCGAAAAAGATCTACGTCACCGGTTCACGCCCGGATATTCGTGTTCCCATGCGTGAAGTGCAAACTACCGCTACGCTGACAGACAACGGCGAAGAAGCCAATTTACCGATCACGGTATATGACACCTCCGGCCCATATTCAGACCCTGAAGTGAGCATTGACTTACTCAAAGGCCTAGACGACGTGCGGGCTAACTGGATTGAAGAGCGTAAAGACACCGAACAACTCAGTGGCCTCAGTTCAGAATACGGCACGATGCGTCAAAATGACCCTGAACTCGCGAAACTCCGTTTCGAACATATTCGCGCCCCACGTAAAGCATTAGCAGGCAAAAACGTCAGCCAAATGCATTACGCCAGAAAAGGCATTGTCACCCCGGAAATGGAATACGTCGCCATTCGTGAAAACAACAAATTAGCCGAAATGCGTGCCGATCCGGCTTATGAAATGTTATTACGCCAGCAACAAGGCGAGCCATTAGGCGCCAATATTCCAGACCTTGTCACACCCGAATTCGTGCGTGATGAAATCGCCGCCGGCCGCGCCATTATCCCTGCGAACATTAATCACCCGGAACTCGAGCCGATGATCATCGGCCGTAACTTCCGCGTAAAGGTCAACACCAACATCGGTAACTCGGCTGTCAGTTCATCGATTGATGAAGAAGTGGAAAAAATGGTCTGGTCTGCACGTTGGGGTGGCGACACCTTAATGGACTTATCAACCGGTAAAAACATTCATGAAACCCGCGAATGGATTTTACGTAACTCACCCATGCCAATTGGTACCGTGCCCATTTACCAGGCATTAGAAAAAGTAAACGGCAAGTCAGAAGACCTCACCTGGGAACTGTTCCGTGACACGCTCATCGAACAAGCCGAGCAAGGCGTCGATTACTTCACCATTCATGCCGGTGTGCGTTTGCAATATGTACCGTTAACCGCAAACCGTTTAACGGGTATTGTGAGCCGTGGTGGTTCTATCATGGCCAAGTGGTGTCTCGCGCATCATGAAGAAAGCTTCCTCTACACGCACTTCGAAGAAATCTGTGAAATCATGAAAGCCTACGATGTGAGTTTCTCACTCGGTGATGGCCTGCGCCCGGGTTGTATTGCAGACGCAAACGATGCCGCGCAGTTTGGTGAGTTAGAAACCTTAGGTGAGCTCACCAAAATCGCATGGGAACATGACGTACAAGTGATGATCGAAGGCCCTGGTCATGTGCCATTGCAAATGATCAAAGAAAACATGCAAAAAGAACTCGACGATTGTTTCGAAGCGCCGTTCTATACCTTAGGACCACTCGTGACAGACATCGCCCCTGGTTATGATCACATCACCAGTGCAATCGGTGCTGCCAACATTGGTTGGTACGGAACAGCCATGTTGTGTTATGTCACACCAAAAGAACATTTAGGTCTGCCAAACAAGCAAGACGTCCGTGATGGCATCATCACCTATAAATTAGCCGCACACGCAGCCGATTTAGCAAAAGGTTTCCCCGGCGCACAAGTGCGAGACAATGCCTTATCAAAAGCCCGTTTTGAATTCCGTTGGGAAGATCAATTTAACCTGGGGCTAGATCCAGAACGCGCCCGTGAATACCACGACGAAACCATGCCCAAAGAAGCGCATAAAGTCGCACACTTCTGCTCCATGTGTGGGCCGAACTTCTGTAGTATGAAGATCACGCAGGATGTGCGTGATTACGCAGCCAAGTTAGGTGTTGATGAACAAGAAGCACTTAAGGTTGGAATGAAAAGTAAGTCGGTTGAATTTAGAGAGAAGGGTGCTGAGGTTTACTTAAAGAACTGATCGTCATTCCGTACTCGATACGGAATCCAATCTATATTAAAGCCCGCTTATGCGGGCTTTTTTTATTGTCTCATGACATATTTATTGTGCTAGTATCAAAGTCCCCCCGCATTAAAGAACATGGAAGAAATAAAAGAATTAGGGATATATGATTTATTCTCAACTTATATTACTTCAAATAATTAAGTAAGAAACATAATTCTATGTGTGTGAATTTACTTAATAAATATCATATGCAAAATGGAGATGTTATGAATTACGAAAATATAAAAAAAGAAATTAAAGAAATATCAGTGATAGCAGCATCCGTCCCTGATGGTTTTAGAGATAAATGTTTTGAAATGCTTTTAAATCATTTACTCTCAGGTGAGGTTAATAAAACACCAGATAAAATTAAAGAAGATAAAGATAAAGATAAAGATAAAGATAAAGTCAAAGATGAAAAAAGTTTAGGTGAGACAATAAGCATAGAATTCCCTTCTCATATTAAAGCATTTATGCGTAGAAGGGATGTATCCAAAAATGATATTGATTCACTTGTTATGTTAGATGATGACACCTTACATTTTATAAAAGAACCATCACACGCTGAGGCCTCACGAGGACAAAATGAATGGGCTTTATTATTAGCGTTAAAGAATGGAATACTTGAAAATTCTTTAAAGGCAGATCCAGAAGATGTTCGATCACTTGTACAAGATAAGGGTTTTTACGATGCGAAAAACTTTTCTAGTAATTTCAAAAAGAAAAAATACAAAGCTTATTTTAAAGAGGCATTAGAGCCACAAGGTCCTTCACAAGCGCTGGGGCAGGAAGGCGAAAAAGCGCTTGCTGATCTAATTAAAACATTAGTTGGCTGATGTAATGAAATCCTCAATTATAGAAACTTTAAGAAAATATAAAGATGGATTGACCACTCTAAAACGAGATATAGCGAAGTTAAATACACAAAGAGTCTCGCGAAAGGATCTAAGAGATTTAGCAGAGAGTCTAGCTTCAAAATGGGTTGAAGAACTAAGAAGCCCGCTTGAGCATAAATTTAAAATTGACAAATTAATTATTGAAGAAACATCAGAGCAGATGAAAACATTACATGTTTTAAGTCGCCCCAATAATCAGAAGTCATCTTACACTAGATGCATAAATAAAATACTAAAAGAATTTGATAATAAATTTATTCTGCCAATACAATTGAAAACAGAGGATGTACATGAAATACCTGAGCTTCAAAAAATATTAAAAGATATAACTGACTTAGATGAAACAGAATATCTTACAGAAGCACTATCGTGCGCTCAGTCTGGTTTCTATAAAGCTGCGCTAGTAATGGGATGGTGTGCTGCTATTGATAGGATACAAAGAAAGATAATGTTAATTGGTTTTGATGAATTCAATCAAACTTCACGGAAGATTAAATCTCAATCTAGTGGTAAATTCAAACGTTGGAACAAAGAGTTTAATATAACAACATTGTCAGAGCTACAAACTGTATTTGATACTGATTTGATTGTTATACTGGAAGTTATGGAATTAATTGATGGTAATCAAGCTCAAAGATTAGCAACATGTTTTCAGTATAGAAATCACAGTGCTCATCCTGGTGAAGCACCAATTGAACCAGCACATGCAGTATCTTTTTTTGTAGATATTAATAAGATCATACTTAATAATAATAATTTTTCATTATAGTTATTAGTTGTTAGGCTTAACTTTATACACTATTGAAATTCTTTTTTTGGTATTATTTTCGTTTATATTTGGGGTCAGAGTAAATAAGAGAGTTATTTTAACTCCAATAGTTATTGAACACTGGTGAAAAATAAGAAATGTTTAGAGCAGGATTACAAGCGAATACTTATGGGTTTTAATACTATTCCATAGTCAAGGGTAAACACTAGGTTTAATAATATGGAAATAGTTGTAATATTAGTAGGATTATCATAACGAGGGTGAAATTATGAGTGGACATAGCGGTTCAGGACCAGGTGGTGGAGTTGTAGCGGCAAGTTGTGAAACTTTATCAGGATTGACTCAATTAAATTCACCACAACCAAATGTGGTACAACAGTTATCAGTCGGTGATAACTTAGATCTCATTCTTCAAGCAACAATTGTAGAAGCACACTTCAATGGTAATGCTGCAGGCACAATAACTTGGACTCTACTAGCCCGTTTAATTGAGTGTATGGATGAAGGTTATAGTTATATTGCTCAAGTCAGATCAATAAATGGTGGGATTGTCCAGGTTCATATTCGAGCAGAATAAATATTTAGAGGGATACTATGATTGTAGCAGGGGGGATTTATCGCGAAGTATCAACTTTTCCGGGTGATGATCAATTATACGGCAGTGCAGGACGTGCAGCATCTGTATTGGCTAGTTTAACTTCTGAAGATATTCATTTACATAGTTATGTTGGAAAAGATTTTTTAAAAGAAGTCGAACTTCGTGCAAATAATTGGAAAGTTAACCTGCACACAAAATTAATCGAAAGAACATTAACCTTTAAGTATTACCATGGGTTATCAACACCAAACATACAACCGCTTTCAGCATTATTTACCTCAAATCCATCTATACAAGCTACTGCTGAATTAGTTCTTCGTTTTGGTATGCTTGAAGGTGATGCTGTTGTACATGCTAAAACCGCAATTTTTGATCCACAAAATCCACAACAACCTGACTTTTTTGACAGCAATGGATCGACTGCAGAACGCTTAGCATATGTATTAAACCGTGGAGAAGCACTATCTCTTACAGGTAAAGAAACAATTGACGATGCTGCCGCGATGTTGATGAATGAAAAAAATGCGAATGTGGTTGTGATTAAGTCAGGTGCATTTGGTGCAATTGTTTATAATAATTCTCGTACAAAAATCCATGCATATGAAACAAAGCAAGTTTGGCCTATTGGTTCAGGTGATGTATTTGCCGCTGTTTTTTCATATTATTGGGGTGAGAAAAATTTAGAAGCTAATGAGGCTGCTGAGTGTGCCTCTCGAGCAGCAGCGGTATATTGTGATACTAAATTACTGCAATTTGATAAGAGTCAACTTGAATCTAAAACATTTATTTATAAGCCTTTAATACCTAAACGGACACCAGATAAGTGTTTAATTTATATCGCCGGCCCATTTTTTACTATGAGTCAATATTGGCTTGTGTCAGAAGCACGTGATGCGATGCTAGGAAATGGTTATAAAGTTTTCTCGCCTGTGCATGATGTCGGAATCGGTACTGCTGAGGAAGTCGTTGAAAAAGATTTGGATGGTTTAAGGGAAAGCCAAGTTGTATTAGCTCTATGTGATGGGCTTGATTCTGGAACACTTTTTGAAGTGGGTTATGCTGTAAATGAAAATATACCAGTAGTAGCTTTTGCTGAACAGACGAGCGATGAGTCAATGAAAATGCTTGAAGGCACGGGCTGTCTTCATTTTCGGGATTTCACGACCGCAATTTATCATGCACAGTGGAAAGCACTTACACAATGAAACAAGCACTTCTTCTCTCTGGTGGAATGGATTCTGTTGCATTGGCATATCAAGAACGACCTGACATGGCAATAACGATTGATTATGGACAAAAACCTGCACAGGCGGAGATTCAATCTGCTTCACAATTATGTAAAGAATTAAATATACAACACAAGATTATTTCAACTGATATGTCGAACATTGGTTCAGGTGATCTTTCTGATACTCCAGCAATAACCATTGCACCTGCGCAAGATTGGTGGCCGTTTCGTAATCAAATGCTGATTACATTAGCGGGTATGTTCGCGTTAGGATATGGTATTTCAGAATTGATTATTGGTTGTGTTGCCTCAGATTCAAATCATGTTGATGGTAGGGAAGATTTTATTGAGGTTATAAGTCAATTAATGGGGATGCAAGAAGGCGGAATAATTATTAAAGCACCTGCTATTCATAAAACGAGCGATGAATTGATAAAAGAATCGGGTATTCCTATGGAGTTACTTGCTTGGGCTCATTCTTGTCATACATCGGCTCTTGCTTGTGGATATTGTAGAGGTTGTATAAAACATAAGAATATTACTCATGCCTTGGGACTGGCTCCTTACTAAAGAACCTAAACCAATAAAGGCTAAGGATCATAAAACCTTAGCTCCTTGGACTATTTCGCATACTGAACCCTTGGTACGAGATTTTCTCGCACCAAGTAAAGATTTTCTTGGAATACTAGAAAGTAGAAGAACAAATCGTGACTTTGGGTGTATTGATGAGTCAGTATTATCTGGAGTCTTCTGGTTTACGTTGAGGACACAAGCTTTACTCGATGACAAAGGAACGCATTTTTATCGCCCAGTACCTTCTGCCGGAGCTACACATGCCATAAGTATAATTGTAATTCAACCTGATGGAATTATTTGGCGATATGATGGTGGCACGCATTCAAAACAGTTTATTCATTGTAATAATACAATGGAAGTGTATCAAAGCTGTAAACAGGTGATAGATCCACAAAGTGGATGTTTGTTGATTCTTGCTGCTGAGATCGAACGAATTTCTCCTTACTATGATAATTTTGAATCACTTATATGGCGTGATGCAGGAGTAATTTTGGAGGCCTTGGCATTAACTGCAGAAGCTTTTGATGTGAACTTTTGCCCACTTGGAATTTCAGGTGACGACTGGTTAAAAGACATATTTATTTCAACTAAACAGACTATACGTGGTGTTGGTGTTGCGCTTATTGGGAGTAGGTAAGCCGCACGGGTCTTCAGCATGAACACCCATACTAATAAGGCAGCGCCTTACAACACTTGGTGTTTGCCTTATTTCATTCCATATAACATTATCTAAAACTGAAGTAGGAACCCCGATACTTTTTGCTAACTGTACGAAACGATGCTCCATAGATAAATAATCTTTTGTTACTTTCTCTTGAGGATAAAATAACCCCATTAATACACCTGCGCGTTGTATGTGGATATCAATAATCGCTACGTCATCAGCATCGAGCCAATTCCTTGCAACCCACGATGCGGTTTTTACACCTACACCTTTAATTTCAGTTAACCAGTTACGTAGTGCTTGACCACTTTCTAATGGAGGTGATTCATTATTTAACTTTTGTAATGCTCCAGAAATATAAATAGCTTTTTGCTTAGGGAAACGGTACTTAATTGAGCGCCCATTTATTGTGATAGGTTGGCGTAATATTTCTTCAATGTCATTAGAATTTATTTCTGATGCAGCAGTTATAATTCCTGTATTTTTTAAGGCATTAAAAGCAGATAGTCCATGCTCGCCTTTGATACCATGCCCACCTAATAAACATGCTACTACTTCTTCTTGAAGTGATACACCTAGATGATAGCGAGATGGATTTTTTACAGCATCAGTTTTCTCACAGATATATTTCCAATACGCAGGTGTAAATAATTCATCAGGACTACCAATTTTTACGGCAATATTATTATCACTTAAATTTTTTTTAAGTTCAGAATATTTTTGTAAATTATTATCTATTATGTAGCTAGCATTCATAATTAATTTGTCACACTTAATAACCAATCACGAATAGCCGATTGTTCTGGTAAACTTAAATTTCCAATTTTCTGTTTTAACCTATCTATACGTCGTTTAATATTTTGACGTTCTCTAAAGTTTTCACCCATATATCTAGGATCATGAAGTTTTGTAGGCTGTGGATAGTTGTACCAAATAGATTCTTTACGAATACCATTATGTGCCTTTGCTGTAAATTCATATTTCGACCATTCAGATAATTCTTGATGGTATAAATCATTATCGTATCCAGAGAGTAATATTTTACAAGGTAAGCTTTTTAATAAGGTTAGTAGTTTACGGTGATCTTCATCATTAAAATCATAGCGGTATACTCTGTCTCGGCTTCGAGTAGTTGGGTAGTAAGGAGGATCACAGTAAACAACTTCATCACCAGTAAAAGAGTAATTTTTCAGGTAGTCAAAAGCATTACCACAGATAGATTCAAAATTTACATCTGTATTAAGAGCATTGTGAGCAATGATGTCGATTTCAATACCAATATTTTTTAATGCCGGACGTTTATGACGCATTACAGCGCCACCACCTAAAAATGCCTCTATATAGGTTGTGTGTGGAGGTATCAGATTAATTATATGCTGATATGTTTTACCTTTTCCGCCAGAATATTGCATGGTAAGTATTATCGGCAGAAGTGCCGATGATGTCAAATGAATAATGGTAATAACCTAGAAATAGGTGTCAGAGACCAATCAATTAAAGGAGTGTGAGTGATTTAATCCCCCCCCCTTTTTTCGCTATTTTCTTATTTAAGGGAATGGTCTTGGAGATAAATATTATTTAACTCAGCCTTAATTTTTCTTACTTTTCTTTTCATCCAATATGTGTAGTAACTCATTCCCCTGAAGGTTTCATCGTCCACACCTTGTTCGTTAGCATAAACAGCTACAAAGGCATCGCATAAAAATGAACATTGATCAGTGAATTCCGCAAACTCATCATAAAGTGTCATGATTTGGCGTTGCAATACTTCTTCCTCATTTTCTTGTTTTTGCTTGATTTGTGAATTGTCCATTTCTTATAAGCTCCTTGCGGGTAGCCACTTTGGGTAATAAATGTCGAGTGATTTTAAGTAGCGAGTTATAATATTTACCTGTATTAACCTATTGTTTAAAATTATTCTTTTAACACGTCTAAAGCTGATTTAGCTTTCACGATGTATATAAAGTTATCCAGTATTTCCCAGATATTTAGAATATTTTTATTGATAGTTTGATTGATGTAACCAAGCGCAGCGGGGTCAATTTCTATTTTGTCGTCCCCACATGTTTCAAGCAATGCGAGCATGCTGGTAATGCCAAATATGCTATTGGCTTCTGCATCAATCCTACGTCGTGTTTCGACATAGCGAGATAGCATTTCGACACTTATTCCTTTGATGTTTGCTTGTTCAGTCTCCATGAATATTCATCCTGAATATATGTTGTTACTAAATCCATTAATTTAAATATACGCCTAGTTGGGCGTGTCCAACACGTACTATAAGGCGTATAAATTAATCTTGCAAGTGTTTTTAAATAAGAGGTTAAGTTGGATATAAAGTTATCAATTGGGGAACTGGTAAGAACAAAACGGATTGAAAAATCCTGGACGCAGGAGAAGCTTTCAAGCGAGTCAGGAATTTATAACCGTTCTCTGCAAAAAATCGAAGCAGGCGAAAGAACGCCATCCCTCATCACTATTTTTAAACTCGCTTCTGCATTTGGTGTTACGCCGGATAAACTCATTAATCCAATCTGGAAAGAATGGAAAGATAATAATTAAAAAATAAATGGCAAACGAAATAATCTCATACATGGAAATGTGTCAACGTGAAGGTGCTCAACTTCAAAAAGGAATGAATTTCCAAATGGGTGGTAACCATTCTGTTATTTTGATGTCCGTTCAAGCAAACTCACCTTATCAAGATCGTGTTGAAGATGATGGAGAGACTCTTATATATGAAGGTCATGATTTAGATAAGCGCTACAGTAAAGTACCTAAGCTAGATGACCAGCCTCGTGCTTATCCATCAGGTACACTTACAGAGAATGGTAAATTTGAAGTATCCGCTCTTAATGCAAAAGAGGGTGGTGAACTAGAGCGTGTTCGCGTTTATGAAAAAATTAAAAAAGGAATCTGGTCATACAATGGTGTATTCCATCTAGTTGATGCCTGGCAAGAAGATGATGAGTATAGAAAGGTATTTAAGTTTAAATTAATTGCAGTTGAAGGGGATGAAGACTTTACGCAACCTGTTAAGAAAGATGCACCTCACAGAAGAATTATTCCAACGCCAGTGAAATTAGAAGTGTGGAAACGAGATGGTGGAAAATGCGTCGAATGCGGTTCAGCTGATGAATTACATTTTGACCATATATTGCCTTACTCAAAAGGTGGCACATCAATCAAAACAGAAAATGTTCAATTGTTATGCGCAAGGCATAATTTAGCTAAAAGCGATAAGATAATATAAATTAATTAAAGGGGCTATCCAAGAGTTTCGGAAGAGAAGGGTATTTATTTAATTCTCTAGTACATTAGAGAAAACTATGTTCAGACCCTACTTGTTTAGCTTTCAGAAACGTTGAGGTATAATTAGCCCCCCAATTTTTACTTGAGATATCATCATCAATTCCAAAGATAATAAAGAAATAAATCAGATACCCGCGCCTGTCGCTTCATCAAATTCTGCTGAATCTGTATCAGTCGCAAATACACAGTTTAAAATTGCGACTTTCAATTTATTTAATTATTTAGAACCACCCAATGCTTACTACGATTTTGATCGTATTTATAGTCCTGAGCAATGGCAGAAAAAACAACGCTGGGTGTCTGAGTACTTGCGTGAATATCAGCCTGATATTATTGGCTTTCAAGAGGTTTTTAGTGCTGAGTCATTAAAAGCGTTAGTTGCCTCGCAAGGTTATGCTTATTTTGAAGTGGTTGACCAACCTGAAGTGATTGATGATTTTATTTATACGCAGCCTGTTGTCGCCATTGCGTCTCGTTTTCCTATCGTTGATATTCATTCGGTCAAAGCAAACGCTGAACTCGCGCAAACATTAGGGTTGACTGATGACTTCTCTTTTAGTCGAAAAGTATTAAGGGCAACGATTGACGTACCGCATGCGGGCTACTGCGATTGTTATGTTGCGCACTTTAAATCGAAACGTCCAATGATTGAAATTGATGAGCACGATACCAATCGATCGGCAGAGCAAACGATTATTGAAAGCTTAAAAGCTGATGTGGCGGGTGGTTGGGGCTCAACCATACGGCGGGGCAGTGAAGCGACGTTGTTAATGATTGATATGATTGAGCGGCGTGAGATGACGGGTTACCCTATGGTATTAATGGGTGACTTTAATAATACCCTGGCGGATGGTGTGTTAAGCCATTTACTGACAAGCAGCTTACGTTTTGTTTCTGAGATTGACAGCGAGGCTTATCTTGCAAAGTATTGTTTAAACGATGTTTGGGATTTATTTCAAGTGGCTCAATCTGATGATGCCAATGAAAGTTATGATCCAAATGAAGTTGATGACTGTGATGTAGAAATAAATCAAAATAATAAAGTCGTGCGTAGCCCAACACATTATTTTGGCGGCAGAGGCTCGGTACTCGATTACATTTTATTGTCATGTGAATTTGATGCCAGTTATCTGGACAGTCTTTTTGAGGTCAGCGCTTATCATACCTACAACCGGCATTTAATTAATTCTATTTTCGATCGTGATGGCGAAAGTACAGATCATGGTATTGTGTTAGCGACATTAACCTTAAGGTCATGACGGCAAATAATGGACAATAAAAGGAAAACAGGGGTTAGCGTGAACCTCAACCTACTTTCACGCATGATGAATGAATGAGTTAAACAATATGAGTGTTATTGATCAATTAGCGGCTCTGGTTGAGGAGTTGTATGTGGAGTCTGAAAATTATTCTGAAAACCCATCAGATGTTCAGCTTTGGTATAACCGGGGATATGCCAATGGTATCGTGCGTTTTTTAAACGCGCGGGGCCATACGGATGAAATTAACCACCTTAAACTGGATGCCGAAGATTTATATCATGGTCAGCAGGTGATGGAATGGCATAAAGCTTATCATCACGGGTTCGAGGTGGGGTTGCGTGAATCGGGTGAGGTTTTGCGTTAAGTGATTATTGAAAAATAAAAAATAGAATCAAAAAAGCCCGCAAATGCGGGCTTTTTTAAACTTGTAAAACTACGTCAATGACGTATACTTAAGTTTATATGGAAATTATTGAAACCTCGGTTTTTACGAGGAAAATCAGGGAGTTGATATCCGATGAGGAATACGGAGAGCTTCAATTTGCTCTAATCCAAAGGCCGGATATAGGCGTTGTTATTCCTCAAAGTGGTGGAATACGAAAGATACGCTGGTCAGGTTCAGGGCGAGGCAAACGGGGTGGTATCAGAGTCATTTACTACTGGTATGTTAACGAGCAACAGATTTATATGTTATTAGCCTATGCAAAAAATGAGCAGGCTAATCTTTCAACGGCACAGTTAAAAGTGTTAAAAAAGCTGGTCGAAGAGGAATTTGGTAATGGATAATAAACTATTTGATGAATTAGTCGGCAGCGTAAAAGAAGCCGGCGCGATATACCGTGGTGAGAAAACTGCGAAACGTCGGTTTAGCTTCAGTCCGCTTGATGTTAAGGCTATTCGCGAAAAGACCGGGTTATCGCAAGCACGTTTTGCAATAATTATGGGGGTAAGTGTACGCACTTTGCAAAATTGGGAACAGGGGCATCGCACACCGCAAGGGCCAGCCGTTTCGTTGTTACGTATTGTTGAAAAAGATCCAGAAGCCGCATTAAAGGCAATACATGGTTAATATGCTGTCAGCTCTTATGTTGTTTCCGATATAAGAATCTCGCTATATCGGAAACTTAGTGAGAATTTGACATAACGTTATCAAAAAGGTGAGTTGTAATGTCACAAGCAACCGTTTTACAAAGTGTCACTACCTTTGCTCAAGAAGCAGAACCCTTCACGCATATTGAAAATGATGAAGCTTATCAAGGTGCATTGGCTGTAGTGAGCAATTTAATGGAAACGGCTGAAGATGATTCAAACTCACCGTTAAACTGGGCTATCGAAGGTTTTGCAAAAGCCATTGCGAATTATGAAAATAAACTTCCAGAAGTACAAGAATTTGAAGCCGCGGCAGCAAACACGCCTGCTGATGTCGCGATGTTACGTTTGCTTATGGAACAACATGAGCTGAATGGAACAGACTTTCCGGAAATTGGCGATAAAACATTAATCTCAAAAATCCTGAATGGAAGCCGTCGTCTTACCAAAGATCATATTACAAAATTAGCCGAGCGGTTTGATATTAGTCCGGCGTTGTTTTTTGATTAAATATTTAGAATAAATTTTCATTTTTAAGAACCAACTGATCTGCCCCCTTGATGATCGCCTCACACGCGGAAATTTAGCCTAAATTGAACAATAACTTGTAAAGACCTAATATGGGGTCTATAGTACCCATATTGGGTCCTTATGAGTATTTACACTATGACAACAACGAGCATTGGTGATGCACTTTTCACTAAAACACAGCAACGTGTTTTAGGCTTACTTTATGGTAAACCACAACAGCGTTTTTATATGAACGAGATTGTGCGTTTGGCTGATATGGGGCGAGGCACGGTTCGTCGTGAGTTAGACAAACTGGTTTCAGCGGGTTTATTGCTGATGAGTCGTGAGGGCAATCAACATTATTATCGGGCAAATTCGGATAACCCTATTTATAACGAACTGGTTGATATTGTAAGAAAAACCTTTGGTATCGCTGATGTGATTCGGGAGGCATTATTGCCCGTGTATGATCAGATTGATTTGGTTTTTATTTATGGCTCAATTGCGAAGAAAGAAGAGCTGGCCAGTAGCGATATTGATTTGCTGGTGATAACAGATTCTTTAGCGTATGCCGATTTGATGACAGTGTTAACAGCGGCAGAAAATTCACTGGGCAGACCGGTTAATCCATCGATTTATACAGCGGAACAAATTAAAAACAAGTTGGAACAGAAAAATGCATTTTTAACCCGGTTAATGGAACAACCGAAAATATGGGTAAAAGGAAACGATGATGGCATTAGAGAAATTAGATAATTTAGTCAAAATTAAACAGTTGAAAAAAGAGCCACCAGACCAGAATGAGTTTGATGGTATGGTGAATTCAGCGAAGCGTCGCTTGCAAGATGCTCAAGTTAAAGGCTTGTCCGAAGATGGTCAGTTTTCTTTAGCTTATGGTGCATCGCATGCTCTGGCATTGGCCGCCATGCGATGGCATGGATATCGATCTGATAATCGTTATTTAGTGTTCCAATGTTTAGAACAAACAATTGGCTTAGAGAATGCAAAATGGCGTGTTCTTGATAAATGTCATAAGCAACGAAATTTGGCTGAGTACGAAGGGCATTTAGAAATAACGCCACAGTTACTTCAAGAGTTAATTGAAGTGAGTAAAGAACTGTTAACCTTAGCTGAGACGTTAGGTTCCATAAAATAAAGTAGTATGAAATTTAAGTTGGTTGAGTTGACGTGCGTGGAGAAGATGAGACTGTTAGTCGAGAAGCAGGCCTGCGCCACGCAAAAACACCCGCAGACATTGCTATGTTACGTTTATTGATGAATCAAGATGAACTTAAAGGGACAGACTTCCCGGAAATTGGCGATAAAACATTAATCTCAAAAATCCTGAGTGGAAGCCGTCGTCTTACCAAAGATCATATTACAAAATTAGCTGGGCGGTTTGATATTAGTCCGGCTTTATTTTTTGATTAAAGGAAACCAACTTTAGGAAGCATCGCAATGTTATCGAAACAGCATAGCGCCAACACTTCGACAATTGAAGTGACAAATGTCTCTTCACATGGTTTTTGGTTGCTCTGGAATAATGAAGAGCATTTTCTCGCTTTCGCACATTTCCCTTGGTTTAAAGGCGCGAGCATTTCAGCAATCAGCCATGTTGAACTTCAAGGCAAAGAACATATCCATTGGCCAGACTTAGATGTCGATTTATCAATGGAAATTATAATGAACCCTGAGAAATTTCCGCTACAAGCAAAAACTGATTTGTGAATAAAAAAGTCACATTAAAAACTAATAAATTAACCGAAGCAGAAAAAGCACAACTTCATTTATGGGCAAGTACCACACCTAAGCAAAGGTTAGATTGGTTAGAAGAAGCACAGAAAATTGCGTACCAGTCTGGTGCCATGACGGCAAATAATGGTCAATAAAAGGAAAACAGGGGGGTAGCGTGAACCTCCGTCCCCTTTTCCCCTTTTCTTAGGTTGATAATAATTTACAGAAACTTGCATTTTTTGCAAGTTTCTGTAAATTAATGGGTATGACGCCATTAACAGAGATCATTATTGAGTCAGGCCGTGCTGAACGACCATTATCTGCTCGACAGCTTGAACATTTGTTGGAAGGCGGCAGTGCTCGTCGTTACGGGCTTGTGAATCGAGCACTTAAGTCGAATGAACTTTTTCAAGTACGTCGCGGTTTATATGTTCTTGCAAAAAAATATCGTCGTTACGATATTCATCCATTTGTTCTGGCGCAGCAATTATTACCGGGGAGTTATATTTCGGCTGAATCGGCTTTGAGTTTTCACGGCTGGATTCCAGAAGCGGTGCATACTGTTTTGAGTGTGACACCTAAAGGTAAATCTCAGACTTATCAGCATGATATTTTAGGTAAATTTGAGTATCGCCGAATGACGGTTAATTCAGGGTATTTTCTACAGTCTGTTGCCCGACATGAATTACAACATCAGGTGGCTTTGATTGCTAAACCTCTGCGTGCATTGTTAGATTTGGTGTATTTACGTAAGTTGCCCTGGCAAGGTATCGATTTTTTATTGAGTGGGTTACGGATTGATGAGCAGGTGTTTAGTACTGTAACTGAGTTAGATATCACCGCGTTATTAGATGTGTATAAAGGGAAGAGGGAGCGAAAGTTTATTGAAGAACTGCAGAGGTCATTAGGATTATGATTGATTTAATTAAAAATAAGTTAGATACCTATAAAGTGACGAACCCGCTTGAGGAAGAGAACGCTTTAAAAGAAATTGTGCAGAAAATTATGCTCTTTGCATTGTGGAAGGCTGATTTTTTTGAAGTGGCGGCATTTCAAGGAGGGACGAGCTTAAGAATTCTTCATGGATTAAATCGCTTTTCAGAGGGTATCGATTTTATTTTACTTGAGCCCGACTCAAAATTTTCGTGGCAACCTTATTTAGAACAGCTTGTTGAGACATGTAAGGAGTTTGGCATTGAGCCTGAAGCATTAGATAAGAATCATATGGATAGAAATATCAGGGCTGCGTTAATTAAAGATAATTCGATTGCAAATCAGTTAAATTTGAGTTTTATGAATACTCACCCAGATAAAAAATTAACGATAAAATTAGAGATCGATAGTAATCCACCTGCGGGTTCTGGTTTTGAACGTAGCTATCTGGATTTTCCTGTTGATTTTGAAGTGTGTCATCAAGATGTACGTAGTAACTTTTCATTAAAGACTCACGCCTTATTATGTCGACCATACCTAAAGGGACGTGATTGGTATGACTTTAATTGGTATGTCGCACAGGGTATTACGCCAAACTTAGCGTTATTAAAGAATGCGCTTGAACAATATGGGCCATGGCAGGGTCAATCTCTTGATGTTAATCGTGAATGGTTAGTTAATGCATTAGGTGAAAAGATTTCAGCTATTAACTGGAAAGATGCAGCAGAAGATGTTGAACGGTTTTTGAATCCCGTTGAACAGAAGTCCTTAAGTCTTTGGAGTGAAAAATTTTATATGAATAAGTTAAAAAAATTGGATGAATTATTGAAGTGATACATTTAACGTAATTAATGAACAAGGGGTTGCATATCAGTGAAGACGTTTGAATGAAATAAATAGGGCCAGAGTAAAAACTAAGAAATTAACTATTCGTGTTTAAAGTTGTGAATTTTTACTCTGACCCATAACCCTTTTTCAATCAATCGCAAAACAATAGAGCAACCCGGCACCACCCGAGCTTTCGAGTGCCTTCTGACTACAGCCCCTACTGAAATGTGAGAAGTTCCAGGATTTTGACCAGTTATCTTCAGTCGGGCCGGTTATGTCATGATGCCCGACCGCGGCGGCACCTGCTTCGTTACTAAACCAGTTTTTGCAGGTGTAGTTCGCATGCGGCGAGAAGGCTGTGCCATCTGGACGAGAGCCGGTCAGGATATCGTGTTTATTTGGCTTATCACCACGTCCATTGATGATTTCACCTTTTTCGTTCAAGCCGGTCTGTTTATTGATGTTGTTATTGCTATGCAGGTGTTCCACGTCTCGTGCGATTAATTCGCCCTTGGCATTAAACCAGGGGCCTTTACCGATACGATCGCGTGCATGTATAGAAGGGGAGTTGTTTTCCGGGTTTTTAAAGTCGACTCGTCCGGTGGTACTAAGATAGGCATGCCAGGTCTTGTTACCCGCACCCGCATCATCGGCTAAATCCTGACAATGCTCATCGGCACCTTCTATGCCACCGAAATTAGCACCATCCCCCATACCGATGCTGGTAATGAAAAAGCTCATAGGGCCCGTCATTTGGGGCGCTTTGTCGCAGGCACTGACCATAGCCAGTATGGTTGAAAGCAGAATAATTTTTTTCACAGTAACCTCCAAAAAGATAGTGAACAGTTATTATAGTGGACAGATCACATTATTTGCTAATATAGTTTTCTAATTCGTATTTAATGTTCACAGGAAGGTGCGCTATAGAACCTCTTCGAGTTTCACCCTAAAACCCCTTTGGCTTTTGTTGGGCATTACCTGAACTTGCTTCGCATGTTCTGGCATCGTTCAGCATGACCTTAACGTATGCTATGCGTTCTGGCCTTTTAATATTTTATTATGAAGAATAATAATCAGCTTTATAGAACAATATGAATTATTCGGAAGGTTGTATCGATTTTAAGGTTGATATCAGTCTATCACGTAGTATCTCAAGAAGGAGAGGGTGTTCACTGACCAGTGCTGTTGCAACGATGCGTTCTAGAAGGGCTTTGCCCCCTTAAATTATGGTGTGACCAATGTATTCATTCCTTCATTTTCTGCTCGTTCAATGTCTGTTAGATCTGTATCAATTACGGTCAGTTTAATAACGGGTTTATTTATAAATATTTGTTTTAATATTCGATCAGTTGAAGTGGTTTTTTTAGGTGTGAATGTTTTAATGTTACTAATATTTTGATCTTTATCTTTCAATTTAATTTTACTATCGACGAGTGTTAATTTTACATTTGACATAGGATCCTCTTTTAATAATTAAAGGGGTGCAGAGCCATTTAACAAATGACTTATTCTGACCTTGCTTATTTTTAACCTTCCGGTCTTTTATCGTTACTTATCAAGTAACGAAATCGTTTTCTTCTTCTTTTTTTCTTGTTTTGCTTTTCTCTTTTCTTTGTTAGTTAATACTGGCTTTTTCTTATTTTCATTTTTACTGTCTTTTCCCTTGCTCATGATTTTAGCTCCTGTTTATGTAAATCATTTATAATTTTTGTTTAAGTTATTTACTCTTTATGGATTTTACTATTTTAGTAACAGCTACCGTGTGACGCATCAACGGCTTCAGATGGTGTTGGTAGATTGGCAAAACGACTACCTTGTGTGACTGCTCCACCTGGAAATAGATTACGTAAATATTTGATACCACCTTCGGTGGAAAAACATTTCTCTAAAGACTCGGATAGGTAACGTGCGTGTCGTGGCAGACCTGTTTTCAAATAATTATTACGTAGATATCTCAATACAGCCCAGTGTGCATCGGTTAGCAATACTCCTTCGTTATCAGCTATAAGTTGAGATTTGGCTCTGTTCCAGTGTTGCTGTTTTAGCTCGGAACGTCGAATGTCGAATAATTGACTTGCCGATTCTGTTTTATATGCATTTATTAAATATTGCTGCATGGTGTTGTCCTTTGGATTATAGAAGTAAGTTTCGAAACTTAAGTTACTTATTTGTTTTTTTACGATGTTTCTTGTTGCCGAATTTTTTATTGCCAATTTTTAATAACGAATGATCAGCTGTTATACCGCCTGTTATGTCTAAATAAGGTATGGGTCCGATTAGAAGAGCTCTTTGTGTTTCATCACGAAGTATTTTTTTGTTAGCAAATACCCGAATAAATTCAGACTTGAGTTTAATGGGGCATTTTTTAAAGAATGAAATGTTCATGATAACCTCCTTTTATACATCGCCAGCCGATTACAATGTGGCACAAAATGCACCACACTTTACGGAAACTACAACCTAATTGAAATTCGCCAGAGAGGATTAAGGATGTGGCGGTGAGTAGAACTTAAGTATAGTCCTTATATTGAAAATAGCTCATCATATATAAAATTAAAGCAATTTAAGGGGGGAATAATAAATGGGCTTAGAACTCTTAATGAACCGCTCCGCGTTTCGTCAGTATTCCCCTAACCTGCTCCGCACGTTCTGGCATCACTATAGAACCTCTTTGAGGTTCGTTCAGTATGACCTTAACGCATACTATGCGTTCTGGCCTCATTATTTGCTAATATACATCGATAAGTTATTTAAGTGTTTATGATGCGTATTTAGTACCGAGTAAATTAAAAAGGGTGTCTTTATGAAAACGCATATCATTATTAATGGCAAGGAAGTCACGAGTCCTTTTATCAAGGCATTGATGATTATTGGTGCTGTTGTTGTTGCGGCACTGGTAACGGCAGTGGTGATCTTTGTTCTGTTGCCATTAATCGGTGTGGTTGTAACATTATCCGTTGGCTTTGTGGTTATTTTCTTTATCGCGACAATACTGAGTGTTGCAACCCTGGCATTTGTTACTTTTATAGTCGCCTGGTTGTTTGGTGCAGCAGAATTCAGGGTTGAAAGAATTCACTCTAAAACGCGTGGCCAATAGAAGATAATATGAGCGGCAGATTTTCACAAATTTCTTCTCCTCAAGTTTTTGCTAAGCTCTTTGGCCTGGAGTCTGCGCTATCTTTTCCGCCTCGTTATAATGTTTCACCTAACTCGGATATTCTGGCTTGTCGGGTTTCACTTGAAGGTAAAAAAGAACTGGTCCCCTTGCACTGGGGATTGGTGCCTTCCTGGTCGAAGGGTTTAGATAAACGTTTTAGTATGATTAATGCACGGGCTGAAACGGTTGCGACCAAACCGGCTTACCGTGCACCGTTTCGTCGTCATCGTTGTTTAATTCCGGTTGATGGTTTTTATGAGTGGCATGAAGAAAATGGTAAACAACCTTATTACATTAAACACCTGCATGACATGCCGTTAGTTTTTGCGGGCTTGTGGGATCACTGGGATGATGGTGAAGGGGATAGAATAGAGTCTTGTTCTATTATTACCTGTGAGGCCAGTCCGTTTATGTTACCGGTTCATGAACGTATGCCGGTGATTCTTAAAGCGGAAAATTTTGATACCTGGTTAGCATCAAACGATACCGATTATTTACAAACATTGCTGGTACCTTATGCGGCGCTGGATATTGAGATGTACCCGGTTTCACCTATTGTGAATAATCCAGCACATGACAGTGCAGAGTTACTAAATCGTTTGTGGTAAAACAGTCGTGCCCACTTAAATTTTAGTTAGTCAGTTTTCAATACTACTCCGTTACATATAAAACGCTTTTATAATATTGGAGTATACTAATATTATATATATTATGTGTATAGTCACTATATAGTGTATATTAGTTAGCAAGACCTGTTTTTAAAAATAATAATAAAGTTGTTGCATACAATAAAAATCAAGGAAAATAAAGATGATATACCAGGCCAATAAACAAGGATCAAAAATATATTTACTTTTAATTATTCTCGTGTCTTCATTGATTACAAGTTGTGCTACAACTAAAAAATATAAAATTGTTTTACCTGAGCTATCAAATGAAAGTGTTAAGATTAAATTCCCATCAAGTGTGGTCTGGACAAAGATTGTGGATGAAAAAACCAAGATAAATCATACGCGTGAATGGGTAATAGAAGGTACAACAGGTTTGAATACGGAATGGATTTTAACAGTAAGTAAATTAACTCTACCTAAGTATATGGATTCAATGAAATTTATAAAGAGTGTATATGCAATGTCAAAGGCGACATGTACTAAAACAAAGTTCTATAAGCCAAAATCACACCGCATTCGCGTAGATGATGCTAATCCATTTTTTTCATATAATTCATCAGTTGGCTTCTTTATATGCTCAAATCAAATTGGGAAAGACTATGGCACCTATACTTACCAACGTATTATTTCTCATAAAAAAATATCTTATGCAATAACTATTGAATTGAGAACCCCATTGGATAAAACAACTGGCAAAATAAAATTTGCATCTAGTAAAAAATTAAATGAATTTAAACAAAGGGTAAAAGAATCAGCGGACTTTGTGGCCAACGGAATCACTATTGAAAACAAAGAAAAAGGGAAGATGGTACCTCTTAACTAAAAAAAGGAATTAAAGAATAGTTAAAGGGGGCGGAGTGATTTAATTCCCCCAAATTTTCGGGTATCTATCGTATAGCAAATGCTTTCTCAGTCGTAAAATTACCGATGCCACGATGGTTGGTCTTAGTCCAGTCATGCTGTTTTAAGTATTCCGTCATCTCCTTATTCATATTCGGATTACCGCATATCATCACCCGATCGCGTTCCGGATCTGCCACGGGTAGATTGAGTAAGCTGGATAGTTCTCCACTACGAAATAGTTCCGCTCCCCTGGCCGTTATCGCGAAGGGTTCACGTGTTACCGTAGGCACATAATGCAGATGAGGGTTTGCGATTGTTTCAATCTCCTGTCTATAAGCAAGCTCTTCTATCGCGCGCACTGTGTGCACCAGTATGACGTTCTCGAAACGTTGATAAAGATCAGCGTCGTGGATTAAAGAAATAAACGGCGCCAATCCCGTTCCGGTTGAGAGCATATAAAGATTGCGCCCCGCAGTAACATGTTGCATGGTCAACGTGCCGGTGCTCTTGCTGTTAATCCAGATCGGTTCACCTTCACTAATGCCGGTTAAACGACTTGTCAGTGGACCTTCCGGAACATGGATACTCAGAAACTCGAGGTAGTCATCTTCATTGGTGGAGACGATCGAGTAGGCACGTGCGACGAGTTTTCCTTCAGGCCGCAATCCAATAGAAACAAATTCTCCGTTATTGAAAGTAAAATCATCTGGTCGGGTTGTCTTCAGGCTGAATGTCTTGTCTGACCATTTACGGATGGAGGTAACCATTTGTTCTGAATAAGCCATGTAATATCCTGTCAGTATATTGTAGATATGGAAGGTCTCTATTAATCATGGTGATATTAAGCATGCTTTCAAGGGTAATACATAACTTATCTTTTCAAAGGGTTTTGTATAGCACTAACTCACCAGGGGTCAATGATTAAATGGGTCGAGTCATATAATTTTAACCACTACACTGCCTTTTCTCCATAACCTACGTTAAGATATTGTCATGATGAACCAAATCTCACTTGCCGCTGCCGGCTTTTCAATCATCGCGTTACTTTTACTTATTATTCAAAAGCGTACCGAATCTAACATTGCTAAAAAACTTGGCCAGACTTTACTTTTTATTTTGTTAGGAGTTCAACTTTTACAAGGATTGTATGTTGGCGGTTATTTAATATTAGCTGACGTGGTTATACTGGTTTATTTATTGTTATTAGGTTTTGTTGGGCCGTTGTTTTATTTATACAGTCAGCATGTGCTTGAAACGGATAAACTCTGGTCGGCACGTGAAAGTGGTCATTTTATTCCTGTTGTTGCATTTTCTTTTGCTGGCTTTAGCTTTCCTGAGTTTTTTAATCTGTTTTATTCTTTTATGTTTTTACTCGGCGGGCTCTATATGGGGCAATTAGCCTGGTCGCTGTATAGGTTACGTGTACGTCGCACAATGTTTAAAATGGAATTTCTGTTTACTTCTGTTTTTTTAAGCTGGGCTCTTGCTGTTGTTTTAATTGGTCTATTCAGCGCACAGGCTATGAGCCTTTTAATTCCTATTCAGACTATCATGCTTGCTGTCGCTATTGCGGCAGCTATTCATATTCAGTTGAATTATCCACACCTGTTAAGTTCACTTGAAGAAATTGCACATCGTCAGTATCAGGCTTCAACCTTGCTCAATGTGGATTGTGACAAGGTAAAACATCAATTAGATGAGTTGATGCTTACTAAGCATGTTTATCAGGATAGTGAATTATCACTGACTGCTTTAGGGGAGATGTTGTCACTTAAATCACATCAACTCTCTGAATTCATTAATACCCAGCTTGGTATGAGCTTTTCTTCCTACTTGCGCCGCCAGCGGGTTACGGCGGCAGAAGCGATGCTTCAAAGTGAGCCTAATGTATCTGTGCTGGCGGTTGGTTTAAGTGTGGGTTTTAGCTCGCAATCGGCCTTTTATTCTGCGTTTAAAGAGTTTCATTCTGTGGCTCCCGGTCAATATCGGCAGCAAATGCTTACAGAATGATCATTTAGCTATCGGCTAAGTGATTGAAATAAAACAACTAAAAATTTTTCTATTCCTGAATGCTCTTTCAGGAAGTCAATTTCTCCCCAGACTGCTGTAATCCTTATCACTTAAACAAACGAGTGAGTGAAGAGGGGCATGTTATGGAACAGCTTATTTATCCAACTGTAAAATTTATTCATATTATCAGTGCAACATTATTGTTTGGTACTGGCCTTGGCAGTGCTTTTTATATGTACATGGCATACCGAAGTGGCAGTACCAAGGTGATGGCGGCGACGAATAGATTTGTTGTGATTGCGGATTATATGTTCACAACACCGACCGTGATTATTCAATTGCTGAGCGGTCTTTACCTTCTTCATTATTTAGGACTTTCATGGACATCGGTATGGAGTTTATCAGTTCTTGGCTTATATGCTTTTGTTGGCATCTGTTGGTTACCGGTGGTCTGGTTACAAATTTGGTTACGTGACAGGGCTCAGGAGTTAGACCAGCCCGATCAACAATATCGGCAGCGAATGAAGCTTTGGTTGACTCTTGGTTTATTGGCTTTTCCTGCTGTTATTGTTATTTATATTTTTATGATTTTTAAACCATTTTGGGGTTAAGGCATGAATATTTTAATTGTCGGAGTAAGCGGTTTTATTGGGCGACACATTTATGATGCCTTAACTCATAATGGTCATCATGTTATCGGGTGTAGTCGTGGTGAAGTTGCAAACATCAATTGGCAAAAACTGGACTTTAATCAAAGCACTGAAGACTGGCAGCAGCAATTATCCAATATTGATATTGTGATTAATGCGGTGGGTATTTATCAGCAATCCGCAACGCAGTCATTTTCACTTGTACACGACATGGGGCCAAAGAAGTTATTTACTGCGTGTGAAAAACTTGCCATAAAGGTAATTCAGATATCCGCGATTGGTGCTGAACAAGATCAACCAGTAACAGAGTTTTTAAGAAGCAAACGCAATGCTGACCAGGTTTTACTTGAAAGTGAAGTGTCTAATGCTGTGTTGTACCCTGGGATTGTTTTAGGGGAAGAAGGCCGGAGCACGCGTCAGTTAAGTGTGCTTGCGCGGTTGGTTTGCATGCCACTTGTGTTTGGTCGTAATAAAGCTTTGCCGATGATCAGTATTGACCAATTAACACAATGCGTTGTTGAGATTGTTCAGCAATGGCCAACTTCGAAAAGGGCGCAAGTGGTAGTGGCTAAGCCTGAAACAATGGAAGCATTATTAAATAATCTTCGACGTTGGATGGGATTAGGCAACGGACGGTTTATTGCCGTACCAAAATCGATAATCAATTTTATGTTTTGGTTGTTTCCCACATTATCAATTGGTGCGTTTAATAAACAAAGTATTGAGATGTTATCCAGCACTTCAAAAGCGGAGTATGTGCCTGTGAGTGATGAAACGGCCTCAGCCTCGTTATTAAAAAACAAGGCCAGCACACATTTTAATAAAGCAATGCAATTACGCTTTTTGTTTTATATCAACCTGATGGTATTAAGTTTTATTTGGGTAGCATCCGGCCTGGTGTCATTAATTAATTTTGAGCAGAGTCGAGAGTTAATTGGGTTAATGGGGGTTAATGGCCATTTCGCTGATGCATTGATTGTTGTTGCGTCTATCGGTGATATTTTGTTGGGCGTATTACTTTGTGTTCCAACATTAAGGCGCTGGGTGATTATTATTCAAATAAGTGCGATTGCTATTTATAGCCTCATTATTACGATATTTGTCCCTCTGTTTTGGTTGCATCCTTTCGCACCGATTATAAAAAATGGCGCGATGATTGTATTGGCTTTGTATCTACTGATTGAAGAAAAGGAGTAAAGCATGTTTAAAAATATATTATCCGATCAGTGGGCGTTATTAAGTCCGGCGGTTCAACAGCACTATGGAATTACTGATGGCGAAGAAATTTCAATGCAGGGTGAGTTGGCAGTGAAGCATGGAACATTTATTAAATTACTTATGCCATTAATTCGTTTGACTGGCGCGCTGGTTCCGGTTGAAGGTGAGACGTTCATAGTGACGGTTGATAATAAACGCATTGGAGATACCTTCTACTGGCATCGCCGTTTTAACAAAGATAATAAGGTGTATGAATTTAAATCAAAAATGCAGCAGTTTGGTAATGATATTGTTGAGTTTGTCGGTTTGGGTATTGGTATTCGTATGGGAATTAGCGTTGTTAACGGTGGGCTAGTCTATGAAGATAAAGGTTATGTATTGAAGTTAGGCTCGTTATTGCTTCCAATTCCTTTAGGGCTTCTGGTTGGTCGCTCACACATTGAAGAGTTCAGCACAAAGGACAGCCCCAATGACATTGATATGCGGTTTGTCATGAATCATCCATGGTTTGGTTTTGGGTTTAGTTATATGGGGTTCTTTAATATCAATAAATAAATTGCCTGAGCATAATGCATCATAAATAAATAATCGGGAACAAACCACACTGAATTAAAGGGAGATAGCCCTTTAAAAGCATTAAAAGCTATACTACAACTTATTATGAAACCCGTACGCATATTCCGACATGTTGCCTGTGAAGGTCCTGGTTATCTGGGCATCTTTCTGGAAAAACAAAACATACCTTTTGAAATCATTTGTATTGATGAAGGTGTCGAGGTTCCGGCTGATCTTGATACTATTTCGGGACTGGTTTTTATGGGGGGCGGTATGAATGTGACGGATCCCTTGCAATGGATAAAGGATGAGCAAGCTTTAATACGTAAGGCCATTGAGAACGATGTGCCTATAATGGGAATATGTTTAGGCGCACAGATGATGAGTGCGGCAATGGGAGGCAAGATTACACACGGACCGGGCATGGAAATTGGCTGGCATCGGGTAACCGCCGTTGCAGAAAATAAATCAAATGACTGGATAAAAGATATGCCGGATGAGTTGATACCCTTTCATTGGCATGCAGATACGTTTTCAATTCCTCAAGGTGCACTACCTTTATTTAACAGTGAATGTCGGCAGAACCAGGCCTTTGCCTTTAACAACTGTATTGCGTTACAGTTTCATTTAGAAATGACAGTAGATATGGTTAAAGAATGGGTACAGCTGTTTGAGAGCGATCTTGACTATGGCCCTCCGTGTGCGCAAACACGGGATGAAATTTTATCTAAGCTGGATGAGAAAGTTTTGGCTTTAAATAAATGGGCCGATATTATTTTTTCCAGGTGGGTTAAACAGCTCCTTTAATGACTCTGATGTACACTTTAAAAAATGAATATAATTAATACGATGATATTTCAACTCCTCAGCCAGAGAATTTTTTCATGAAGAATGTTGTTACGCTTTTACTGATTACTGTTTTGAGTTCAGGACTGTGGAATGAAGTTAGCGCTCGCACCGGTAAAATAACCGGGGGACAGGCCTTTGAGATGCCTGACTGGTTTAAGGCCAGTTTTCTCGAAATTCACAATGATGCCAGGGAAGCCGGCGAAGCGGGTAAGCACCTGATGCTTTACATGCATTTGGAAAACTGCCCGTATTGCAAACGTATGTTGGATGAAAGTTTTTTTCAGGGGGCAAATAAACCGTTCATGCAAAAGCACTTTGATGTAATCGACATTAATATCCGTGGTGATCGTAGTGTAGAGTGGGGCGGTGGTGTTATCTATAATGAAAAAGAGTTGGCACAGGAGCTCAAAGTTTACGCCACACCTGCAATTTTATTTATCAATGCGAAAGGACAAATTGTTTATCGTACCAATGGCTATCGGAGTCCTGAACGACTGCGAAATGTTCTGCAGTATGTTTCTGAACGTCAGTACGGCAAAATCACACTGGCTGACTATGTGACTCAAAAAGACATAGTGCGTTACGCGTTAAAGAAGCATTCTGCCTTTGTAAGCATGACTGATTTTTCCCGTTACGATGGTCCACTGGCCGTGATCTTTGAGGACCCGGGTTGCAGTGATTGTGCCGAGTTTCATCAATACACTTTGCAACACGCGGATGTTGTAAGAGAGATGAAAGGCCTTAAGGTCGTACGCCTTGATGCCTGGTCGAATGAAACGATTATTGATCCTGCGGGTAACAAGACGACACCACGGCAATGGGCAGCGTCTTTGAAACTGGATTATCGTCCGGCTACGGTATTGTTTGATAATGGTGAGGAAGTTACCCGTGCCGACAGCCAGTTATACCACTTCCACTATAAAGAGATGTTGCGTTATGTTGCTAAACGTTTGTATTTTGAATACCCAACATATTTAATCTATCTGGCGGCGCGACAAAGAGAGTTACTTAAACAAGGTGTTGATATTGATCTGGGACGTTAATTAGCTCAAAGTGAGCATTCCAGAATTTCCGGTTTTTACCTTAGAACAAGCTGTTGTATATTGTGATATAGAATAAAAGTTAGAAAATATTTTTATTTCGGTTTGTACTATGTACGTTCTAAGCCATAATTTAGAACATTCAATGACGCAGTTACTATAGGCTAACAATGGCGAAACGACACTTTCATTTTACATCACCCGAAGAAATTGAAGCCGCGTTTTATACTGCGTTTGTGCAAGCGGACAAGGATGTTATGGAAGCGCTATGGGCAAAAGATGATGCTTTATGTGTGCACCCCGGTTCAACGGCTATTAAAGGTTATGATGAAGTGACTCGTAGCTGGGCTCATATTTTTACGGACGCGGTAGCAACAGATATAACGTTACGCGTGATACAACGGCATCGTCATGATGATATTGCTGTGCATGTTTTAGAAGAACACATTTCTGTAAGCGGGAGTGAAATGCCTGCGGCCCTTGTTATCGCAACAAATGTGTATCAAAAGTATGATGAGGGATGGTTGATTGTTCAACATCATGCCTCCGTTATTCAACCTCAGCATGAAGGCCAAACCTTGCAATAAGCGAAATTGGTTCAGAAAGTAATTTTTTACTGATATTAATTGCATTAAAAGGGAAAGAGCTTTTTCAAAGATTATCGTCTATGCATAAGAATATCGGGCGACGTTTCATTTAGTGAAAAATACTAATCCCGGTGACAAGGGTATGTCGGTTTTTCCAGTCATTACTGAATTTTTGTGATTGCAGGCGGTACCCCAGTTTCCATTTCATGCCTTTGCGCCCCAACTTTGAGACGCCAAACGTGAGCCAGTTTATATTGAGTTCATTATTGGTAATGTCGTAAAAAAATTCTTCTTCGATAAAAGGCGTGAGTCGGTAATCGGTCATGGTGCTTGCGGATGTCCATACCGATTCATTACGGTAGCGTACACGATCTTGTACATTGCCTTCGAAGTATCGCCACTCTATACGGCTGCGGTTTGAAAATTTACCGCCGGCGAGTTTACCGCGCCAATATAAAGATAGCATGGGTCGGTATTCTTCGCGCCATTGATTTCCCAGCTTAAGAGCAGCATGGCGATAGCCCATTTCAATGGCCCAGGGTTTGGTTAACGTATAGCGGTAGTTGGCATCAACATAACCGAAAAAGAGATCTGAGAAGCCATCGCGTGTTACCAGGTTGGCTCTGCCAACGAAGAAATCTTTGTTATTTAATTTATTAAGATAAAACAGATTATGGCTGGAACCGGTCTCAGTTGCTTGTGTCGTCGAAATATAAAATGAAGTTATAAAGAAGAGAATGATGTGTAGGTTGGGGCGAGGTAATGCAGTGTGATGTGAAGCGGACAAATTCATCTGTGTATAGTAAACCAATTGATAAAGGGTAGGGAAGGCAGAGTACTCTGTGTTCTCTTTAAATTTCACTGTAAAGGCGCTTCGGACATTACTCAGTGCTACTTTATGTTGTTTATAACAACATTCAGGGCGCACCCCGAGGGCACTTCTTCGTGTTGTTTGTAACAACATTCAGGGCGCATAGTTTTTGCTAATATTGTTCATACAATATTCTTTGTTGTATATTCAATTAAGTCTCATTATCACAAGCCGGCAATATATGGCACGAAAGCCCCTTTTTTTTAGGTGAGGAAAATGGATGCATCGTCTTTTTATCTCTTAGTTGCTGATGTCATTCTTTTTCTGCACCTGTTAATTGTTGTGTTTAATGTGTTGGGTTTGTTCTTTATTTTTGTCGGCTATGCGCTTAAGTGGTCCTGGGTTCGTAATCCGTGGTTTCGTTTTGCTCATGTTGTTGCGATCAGCGTGGTGGTTATCCAATCGTGGATCGGGGTTGCATGTCCATTTACTAGCTTAGAAATGGCGCTTCGTTCAAAGGCCGGTGAAACGGTGTACAGTGGTACATTCATATCGCATTGGTTAGAAAGCCTTTTGTATTATCAAGCGAGCCCATTGGTTTTTGTTATTATTTATACGGCATTTGGGTTTTTAGTCGTTGTTAGTTGGTTTGTCGTTCGACCGCGCCGGTTTAAACAGGGATAACAACGAGGTTGTTGTGTCAGTACTGACCGGGTACGTCAATTTTTGTGGGGATAGCTCAGGGGCTGGGCCCTTTAATTCTATTTTCTTTAAATACCGATATATAAACCTGAACAGGTACGGCATATGACGATTTGTAAACGCTGTTTTGTTTCTGGCCGGGTGCAGGGTGTTTTTTATCGTGACACCACTCGCCAAAAAGCTGAAAAACTTCAGCTTATAGGGCACGCAAAAAATTTAACTGACGGTCGGGTTGAAGTTTTTATTTGTGGTTCAGAAACAGGTGTTAATGCGTTGTGTGAATGGTTATGGACGGGGTCTGAGTATTCATCAGTGACCGACGTTCTTTGCGAGGAAAGTGATCTTAAGAAGCTTGAGCAGAGTAATAAATTTGTGACGATGTAATAAAAAGTAATTAAAGGGAGGGATTGAGCTTTAGTGCTCAACCCTCCCTTGCCGGGTCAGATGAAAACCAGGTTTATTCCGGCACACCTTGCCATAACATATCGTAGCCAATTTCATAAGTTTCATCGCAATATTCAGCGAGCTTATCAAACTTTTCTTTAAACGTACTGTCTGCATGAGATGTTTCATGTTGTTCAAACGACTTCCAGTAGGTCACGATAGTAATGTGATCTTCCTGCATTTTCTTCGAATCGAATGAGCCTTCATTAGATATGAAACCGGCATACTTAAAAACCTGCCCGGCAATAAAACCGCCATGATCATTTCCGTAGGTATTTTTAACGACGTTGCACATTTCACCAAGCAATAGTTCAACATCTTCAATGCTGACACCTTCTTTGAGCTTGACCACATTGAATAACATTTTGGAATTTGCGGGAATTGTAATTGGGTGAAACATATTATTTCTCCTTATATTGCTATTAATACCATTTGTCTGAATTATTTAGGGCGCAATCTGAAAATTTCAAGTAAGTAATGAAAGTAGACTGCTTATATTTAAAGAAAAGAGGTATCGGTGATGGTTGTTTCAATTAAAGGGGGCAGAGTGGGCTCCCTGGTTTCACGAACGCTCTAAATTGGGGCTATTGCCACAGGAGTGAAGCGTGAGCAAAGGAAAAAGCCTGACCAAAGGGTTTAAATCAGAAGTCATTCGGTTACTCGAAAAGCTGGTTGTTTCGTTAAAGTAAGTGTAAATTGATAGTGGTCTATCCGGTTCTCAATAATATAGATTAAAAAGTATGCGCTTTAATCGACTTAAAAAACAAATAACAGTATTTAATGTGATGGTATTATTTGCTGTTGCTGTATTTGCAGAACCTGATGAATCATTGGGCTTAACAAAAGCCGAGCGTGTCTGGTTAAAAAACCACAGCGTTATCCGGCTTGCCTCAGATATTTCCTGGCCGCCTTTTGAATGGATTAATAGTGAGATGCAGTATCAGGGCATCGCTGCGGATTATATGAAACTAATAGAAACGAAACTTGGAATTCGTTTCGAAGTCGATAAAACAAACCCCTGGTCAGAGGTGGTTGCCGCAGTAAAAAAACACGAGCTGGATGTATTTTCCTGCGTTGCTAAAAATCCTCAAAGGGAGAAGTTTGTAAATTTTACTCGCCCCTATCTTTCATTTCCCATGGTGATTGTGACCACCAACGATGTGAATTACATTGACGGTATTAAAGGGATGCAAAACATGCATGTTAGTGTTGTGCAGGGGTATGCGACACATGATTACCTTGTTGCTAATCACCCCGAGATTAAGCTGCATCTTGTAAAAACTTCTGCCGAAGGTCTGCAAGCCGTGTCTCAGGGGAAAGTCGATGCGTATGTAGATAATATTGCAACGGCTACCAGCATTATTCAAACGAAAGGCCTTACCAACCTTAAAATTTCGGGTGAGATGCCGATTCGATATGAACTGAGTATGGCCGTTCGTAAAGACTGGCCAGAATTTGTCAATATTTTACAGCGTGCGCTTGACTCAATCAGCGATGAACAGCGTAAACAAATTCATAATAAATGGATTGGTGTCAGGTACGAATATGGTTTTGATTACAGTTTGTTCTGGAAAAGCCTGATAGTTTTTTTATTAATTGTTGGTTCTTTGTATTTATATAACAGAAAATTATCCAATGAAGTGACCAAAAGACGGTTGGCGGAAGAAAAAGCCATTGAAGCTTTAAATGAAGCAGATAAGGCTAATCAGGCAAAATCAGAGTTTCTCTCTGTAATGAGTCATGAGTTGCGGACACCGCTCACTTCTATTAAAGGTTCGCTTGGTTTATTGCTCGGTGGAAAAATCGTTGAGGTGCCTAAGAAAGCACAGGAGATGTTGGATGTTGCGAATCAAAATTGTGATCGTTTAACGCTGTTGATTAATGATATTCTGGATACTGAAAAACTACTGGCAGGGAAGTTAACTTTCAATAATGACACGGTGGTCATGGGAGACCTGATTCAAAAAGCTACAACCGCAAATCAGGGTTATGCCGATCAGTATGGTGTGAGTTTTACAGTCGAAAATCATGGCTGTGATAATGATGCTGTCATAGCTGACGAGAACCGTTTAATGCAGGTTTTTTCTAACCTATTGTCTAACGCTGTTAAGTATTCACCCAAGGGCGGTAATGTACGCATTATGATGGACTGTACGGCAAATAAAGTCCGTGTATCTGTTATCGATCAGGGTAAAGGTATTCCACCAGAATTTCGAGGCCGTATATTTACGCGCTTTTCTCAAGCGGATTCATCTGATACGCGTGAGAAAGGGGGTACAGGTCTTGGTTTGTCGATTGCAAAAGATATTATTGAGCGTCTGGGAGGTAACATTGGTTTTACCAGCTCGCCAGGGGAGGGGGCTACCTTTTATTTTGAGTTGAATAAGGGGTAAAAATTAAGGGACTGCCTCAGGCTCTTCCTCTTTAAAGTCATTGTATAAAGTCTATCTCTGTCTATACTTTATTATTGATATGGAGGTCTTATTATGGATAGTCTGGTAAGCGCGGAATGGCTTAAAAAGCATATTAATGACCCTGACCTGGTGTTATTAGATTGTACGGTTGTGACTATGCCTGATGCGCATGATCCACGTGGGTTAAAAAATGTCAGTGGCCAGCCGGATTATGAGCTTGGTCATATTCCCAATGCAGGTTTTGCCGATTTAAAAAATGAGTTGTGTAAAGCACGTGATCCCATTGAGTTCGATTTATTAAGCCCCGAACAGTTTTGTGCTGCTATGGGTCGACTGGGCGTGGGGGATGATTCTCGTGTTGTGTTATATGATGCGAATTACACGGGGTGGGCAGCACGGGTCTGGTGGATGTTACGCTGGGTCGGTTTTGATCATGCGGCTATTTTAGATGGTGGACTTTCTGCCTGGACATCAACGGGTAATGCTCTTTCCTTAGAACCGGTTAATCGCGCAGTTAACACGCTAACTTGTAAACCCCGTCCTGAGTTAATTGCGGATCACGATGAAGTGCTTGCCAGTATTAATGCTGAGTCGGTTGTTCTTGTTGATACACTACCCGAGTCATTTTATCGTGGTGAGATGAGTATCTATCCCCGCGCGGGTCATATTAGCGGTGCGGTGAATATTGATGGCTTGTCTTTACTCGATAAGGAAGGTCACTTACTTTCACAGGATACGTTGGCTGCCATGCATGAATTTGATCGCAATGCCCGGATCATTACCTATTGTGGTGGCGGTATTGTTGCATCAACCGATGCCTTTGTTCTCACTCGGTTAGGTTATAACAATGTCGCGGTTTATATGGCTTCATTAGAGGAGTGGACAATTGATCCCGGTAACCCCATGGAGATGGGGCTTAATATGGGACAATTGAAGGGAGCTAATTAAATAATTAAAGAGGGCACGACTGCAAGGAGAAGGTGAAATCGTAGATTGAGAAGTTAGCCAGGCTCATGCAGGAGGCAGATAGAGCAACGCAGGAGCAGTTGCCGAGGAAGCTAGAGCCGAGAGTCCTTTAAAAATATTATTTTTAAATAATTTATTTTGTTATCGTTTTACGGCCTGGCAGTAAGTCAGCTAAATATCATTCGACAACACAAGGATGTCGTTATGCCTCGAAAACCAAAATTTTTTCCGGATATGCCCACCCACGCTGTTCTGTGTAGTCATCACTGAAAATGGCTCTGATTACTTAGATTTTATGATAAAAGTAACATTAAAACTTAAGAAGTGTTTATTAACGCCGATAACCTGTTTAGGAGTATTGGGGATTTAATTTATAAGAATCAATAAGTTATTTTCTGAAAAACATTAGCACTCGATAATGTAAAAGCCGGAACAAGTGAGTCTTTATGAAATTTCAACACATAACCACAACACTTTCATTCTCTGCCATTTTTTTTGTTTCGTTGCTGTGCGTTTCGAGTGAGCTTGAAGCAACGCATTTGGTGATAGGTGGAAGTGGAACCGATCTGGCAACGATGCGATTGTTGTCTGCCGAATATCAAAAATTGCATCCCAGTGTAAATGTAGAGGTGCTAAATAGCATAGGAAGTAGCGGGGGTGTTCGGGCATTACGAGACGGTAAGTTAGATATTGCTATTACTTCGCGGGCATTAAAAGCCAATGAAAAGTCGGTTAATATCCACTCATATCTCTACGCGCGCACCGCGTTAGTTTATGCCACGGCTACAAGCAACCCGATCAATAACGTGACACATGATGAGTTAAAGAACATTTATTCAGGTGCTCATCCGTATTGGTCGAATGGTAAAGTAGCTCGCCCGGTGTTACGACCCGAGTCTGATTCTGACACTATGTTGGTAAGGAAGCACCTGACATGGATGAATGAATCTCTGACTAAAGCCTATTCTCGTCGCGGTGTTCCGATGGCAATAACCGATCAGGATTCTGCGACTAAGATTGCGTCGATTCCCGGTGCGATTGGCACAAGCACGCTCGCGTTAATTCTTGCAGAAAACAAAAAACTGAAGCCTTTGAAAATAAACGGTGTTGAACCGAGTGTTGCTAATATTACTAATAATACATACACCATGGTTAAAAATTTATATTTAGTTATAAATACAAGCCCACGGCCTAAGGTGAAATCTTTTCTGGAATTTTTTGTATCACAGCCCAGTCAGCAATTGTTAGAAAAAACCGGACATAAAGTCGTGCCGATTAAACTTTGGGATTAAAACATTGGATCATATTGTTCGCCTGAAATTTATAACAACATGGACAGCTATAGCTATCTCGATCGTTGTTATGCTAACTATACCTGTGGTATATGGCAGTGCTGTGTTTGTGTATTACAATGCTTATTTAAAATCTCAGGTTAACAATACTGCGAACAAAATATCCGAGATTATCTATATCCATCCAGAGTCATGGCAATACCAGCACCATAGGATTGAAGACATCATTGCACATAAAAAGGACAAGAAAGTTAATGCTTATTATAAAATTCAGGATGTGTCCGGGGAAACGGTGATGGACTCGGGGGAAGCACCCGGCTTCCCCTCATATCTGGTCTATACAGAATTGTCTGATGGTGAGAAAGTCGTTGGTAAACTTTTATTAGAAATTAGTTTAAAGTCTTTGATAACGGAAATTTTGTGGACTGTACTTATTGGGATAGTGCTTGCGCTGCTAGTTTATTTTACACTTCGGCTTTTACCTTTTTCCGCTCTCGCTAAAGCAACGGACTCTCTTTTAAAATCTCAGCAAGAAAAAGATCAGGCTCTGTCAGAGCAAAAAAAAATCAGTCAACAATTACGTTACCAGTCTTTGCACGACTCGCTTACCGGGCTTGCAAACCGCTCTAATTATATTCAGGTAATGGATGAATTGCTTAGTGAGCATACTTTAAACAGAAAAAATTTCTGGACTATTATTATTGACCTGGACAGATTCAAAGAGATTAATGATGCGCTTGGTCACTCTTTGGGGGATCACGTATTACAAGAGACGGCAAAGCGTCTTAGTTTGAGCACGCCTGAAAAATCCATGGTGGCACGATTAGGGGGTGATGAGTACGCGGCATTAATTCCAGATGTAGACATTTCCCAGCTAGAAGAGATTCTTGCAAAAATGCTTCAAACAGTGCGGTCACATATTCATACACAAGGATTTCATCTGAGTATTGATGTAAGCGTTGGTGTTGCCGAATTTCCTACGCATGGAGTCACTCAGCAGGATTTGATGCGTCACGCTGATATGGCTATGTATCACGCAAAAAGTAGCGGAACAAGCTGGGCTTATTATGACGAAAAATTCGAGACAAATAGCCTCGATAGATTAAGCTTAACTGCAGAGTTGCGTCATGCGCTTGACAATGATTTGTTGCAATTGTATTTCCAGCCCAAAATCTTGTTAGCCAGCGAAGAAATAATTGGAATTGAGGCACTTGCGCGATGGGAGCATCCTGAATTTGGTTTTATTAGTCCGGATGTTTTTATCCCCATCGCTGAACAAAGCAATATGATTCACGGACTGACGAAATGGGTCATTATAGAATCGCTGCGGGCGTTACAGCAGTTGCATGATTCAGTAAATAACCATTTCAATGTTGCAATTAATGTTTCGGCACGCAATCTTCATGATGAAAGGTTCAGTTACGATCTTAAACAGATGGTCGAAGAGAGCAATATCCCTGAACATAAACTGACATTAGAAATTACAGAAACCAGTATTATGCATGACTCGGAACAATCCCAGATTGTTGTGCAAAAATTATCTGATCTTGGTTTTAACATAGCGATTGATGATTTTGGTACAGGCTATTCTTCCCTGGCATACCTGAAGAAACTGGCATCTAACCAGGTTAAAATAGACAGAACCTTTATAACGAACCTGTTAGAAGATAAAGATGATCGTATTATAGTCAGATCTACTATTAATCTTGCTCATAGTCTGGGTATGGAAGTTGTGGCTGAGGGGGTAGAAGACCAGGAAACCAGTAAGATGTTAAAAGCTATGGGGTGTGAGTATGCGCAGGGCTACTATTTCGGAAGGCCAATGCCAATGAGTGAGCTTATTGACGTGTTGCAACAAAACACCACTAGATTATGAGGTATATAAAATGTTGCTTAATTTAAATCGTCCGTTAACGGGGGGAACGGCAGAGACTTTTAAAAATATTATTTTTAAATCATTTATTTTGTTATTGTTTTACGTTCTGACAGTAAGCCAGATAAATATTATTCGGTAACACAAGGATGTTGTTATGTAGTACATTATATGTCTGATCCACTTAGCCATTTATCCTATGAAAAATAAACTGTCTCAGAAAACTGCCGCAACCGTCTTGACGCTGGACGATCTGGCAAAATGTGCAAGCTACTCGTTTATGGACACGCTCAACGGCGACCCGCAAGCAACAGCAAACGGTGCTGACCATGAACCACGACAAGTTTTCTCGGGACATTATGTTCCTGTTAAACCCACGCCTATTAGCGAACCTGAATACGTTACGCATAGTAAAACCTTTTTCCGTGAACTGGGCTTTGCTGACAGCCTGGCTGAGTCAGCCGATTTTATGCATGTGTTCAGCGGCGACCTTTCGCAGGTGCCGGCGCCGATGCGTAAGGTGGGCTGGGCCACGGGTTACGCGCTTTCTATCTTTGGCACCGAGTATACCCAACAGTGCCCGTTCCAAACCGGCAATGGCTATGGCGATGGTCGTGCCGTTTCTGTGCTTGAGGCGGTGATCAATGATCAGCGCTGGGAAATGCAGCTGAAAGGGGGCGGTAAAACACCCTATTGTCGCGGTGCGGATGGTCGTGCCGTTTTGCGCTCCAGTGTCAGGGAGTTTTTGGCACAGGAGCATATGCATGCGCTTGCTATTCCAACCTCACGTTCTCTGAGTTTGTACGTTTCGAAAACGGAGAAAGTGCAGCGACCCTGGTACTCAGAAGGTTCACGGTCGATCGATCCTGACAGGCTTGTATCGGAGTCGGTGGCAATCTCGACGCGGGTGGCACCGTCGTTTCTCCGGGTTGGCCAAATCGAACTCTTTGGCCGCCGTGCCCGCAAGCAGGAACACCCGGACGCGGTGGTCGAGCTCGAGAAGATAGTGTTGCACCTAATTGATCGTGAATACGCGGATGTTATCGACAAGACACTTAGTACTGCTGAGAAAGTGGTATTACTGACACGGGCGTTTCGCAGCCGCCTTACTTCGCTGGTGGCGAACTGGATACGTGTTGGTTATTGCCAGGGCAATTTTAACAGCGACAACTGTGCGGCCGGTGGCTTTACTCTTGATTATGGTCCCTTCGGATTTTGTGAAGTTTTTGATCCTTACTACCAGCCATGGACGGGGGGCGGAGAACACTTCGCGTTTTTGAACCAACCCGTAGCAGCAGAACGCAACTTCGACATGTTTTGTACCGCGTTGCAACCGTTACTGGCATCTGATCAAAGTGCTTTACAACAACTTAATGACATTCAAAATGGCTTTGCACAAGTGATGCAAGAAGAAATGGAAAAGATGTTTGCGGCAAAACTTGGACTTAGTACGTTTAACGCGGCGTTGTTCAATGAACTCGCAACGCTGATGATGCAAACCTCGGTTGATTACACCCTCTTCTTCCGCGAACTTTCATCGATGCCGAATGACATTGAGGCACTGAAAAAAAGCTTCTACGCTGATTTAAATGAAGAGATGGAGCAGCGTTGGACAGGATGGCTGACAAAATGGAAATCACTCGTTAGCAATACGTCACGCACTCTTGAAGAGAACTCGGCACAGATGAAACGTGTTAATCCAAAATACGTTTTGCGTGAATGGATTCTTGCACCTGCTTATCAGCAAGCGGCCATAGGGAACTACGCGCTAATTCGAGAGTTGCAGGAAGTGATGACGCAGCCTTACGCCGAGCAGTCGAAGGAGGTGGAAGATAAATACTATAGGCTTAAGCCGTCTGAGTTCAGTGAGATCGGTGGCGTATCGCATTTGAGTTGTTCTTCATGATGTTTAATCAAGAATAAATGCGCTCTGAACCTGAGATGAATCCTCACGAAATTATTAATAAAATTGATCAAAAATATAAAATTAGTAAAAAACCTATCATACTCAATTAAAACCACGCCATTGTACTTAATGAACCGCTATGCGTTTCGTCAGCATTACCCTAACGTGCTCTGCACGTTCTGGCATCACTTAATGAACCGCTATGCGTTTCGTCAGTATTACCTTAACCTGCTCCGAAGGCTCTGACACGGAATCCCAAAGTGACTGAAGATATAGAATTAATGTGAGGTCGCCGACCACGTCAGTACTCAAAAACACGTGTTTTTCAAGTACTTCCTGCAATGACTGGGAGGGTTAAATTTGAAGGGGGGGGGCTCGCTGATCCTGACTTTGTTGTAACCTGCACTTAGAAAATTTATTTATGATGAAGGATACGAGAGAGGAGATAGTTCGTCGGGATCCATCTGAAACCGCCCTATTTTGCGGAACGGGGTGTTTTGTGTAAACGCTGGGCGGGTATTGGGAAAACTTAGAGATTGTGTAACTTATTGAAAAATAATGTTTTTTAATGTTTTGTAGTAAAGTGTGACCGAGTTCTGGTTGAATAGGTGTCTTTTTTATAGGTTTACTAGATAAATTGAAAATACTAGCTAGACTAGAATAAAAAATACTAATAACTGACTATTTAACTGTGTATTAAATTTGGATGATACACCTTATGGGAAAAGTGCTTGCAGGGACTACTTCTTAAGTTTTAAGGAAACTTGGATTTTAGTGCTTGAATTTATATATAAATATTCTAATGGCGTTACTCATTTTTAAGGAGTTATAAAATGAAAAAAATAATACCTTCACCTTTTACACTTCTCATTGTATTACTCAATGCCATTATGTTTCCTGTGTATGCTGTGAATAATGTTGCCCATGTTGAACCCGCTATAGATGTTAACCCTGATCCCAATGTTTTTGAAACAACAATTACAGCAGCGCCGCATCAAATGAAATTATCTACTGGCGAGAAAGTTACCGTATTTGCCTATAACGGCCAGGTTCCCGGCCCAGAAATTCGTGCAAAACAAGGTGACCGGGTGATTGTCCATTTTAAAAATGAATTACCAGCCGATTACCCTACAACCATTCATTGGCACGGCATTGAATTAAATAATAAGAGTGATGGTACTCCTGTAACGCAAACAGAAGTGGAACCAGGAGGTTCATACACTTATGACTTTATTGTGCCTCGTGGCGGTGTGTTCTGGTATCACCCGCACGTTCGGGGTGGCCAGGTTGTCAATGCCGGTTTATACGGCCCTTTGATTGTAAAACAAGACGTTGAGGACGCGTTAGTTAAAGAAAAGATTTTACCCAAGAGAGATAGAACGATTGTTTTAAGTGACATGGCTGTGGTTGATGGTGAATTAAAAGATATTGAATCTACACCTATGATGGAAACGATGAATGGTACAGAAGGCGAACATTTATTAGTTAATGGTAAGGAAATGCCTGTCATTCATGCGAAATCGGGTAAACCTATCCGCCTTAGAATAATCAACACTGCTATTTCACGTTATTATCGTTTATCGTTACCAGGTCATACTATTTATCGTGTTGGCGGTGAAGGCGGCTTGCTTTCAAAAGTTCGTGTTGAAGGCGGCAATGTGATGGGAATGCGTAAAGGCATGAACCCTGATTACGATGGCTATACGGGGTCTATAATTATTGATCAGGGCTATGATAAAGGTGAGATTTTATTAGCACCGGCACAACGTGCTGATGTTGTGATCGTTCCGCAAGGTGAAGCGGGTGAAACCCTGGTTATGCAAGGAAAAGATTTTGCACGTGGTCGTCACCAGTTGGTGATGACACCCACGGGCATGATGATGACCGAAGCAGATGACGATGGCCTTCGTCCAACAGTGGACTTGTTTAAAATCAAGTTAAATGGAAAAAAACAGAGTACTGCCTATAGCATAAATGAAGGTGATGCTTTAGTTGCTAATCCAGGTCGTTTATTGCACGACCGGCAAGATAGCCAGATAAAGCTACAGGCTGACATGATGGCGATGATGATGGGAATGCCTACACATAAATGGTTCAAGATAGATGATTTCTCTGGTGTGGAAGGTCGTACTAACTATCGTACCGCAAAGGTAGGCGAAACCTTAAAGTGGGAAACCCATAATCACACCGATATGCATCATCCTTTCCATTTACACGGCTTCTCATTCCAGCCTACCATGTTTATGACCATGCACCATGAAGAAGGCTATATGGATATGTGGATGGTTAACCCGGAAAACGAATATGTTGATACAGTTAACATCCCACCTCACACTTCTGCATTTTATCTGTTTAAAGTGGATGAGCGTCCTGGCTATGCTGCTCAAGCTGGAACAACAACAGGTGATGGTGCGGCAGGTGATTGGGTATTCCATTGCCATATTTTCCAGCACGGCGAGAATGGTATGATGTCATTCTTGCGCGTATCGGAATAACGTAGAAAAAGAGGGAAGAAAGTAATTATTCCTAATGTAGTTCTATAAGTTTTTATTCGTTAGGGATTTGTTTAGTGTTTCATTATCACATGGAAGTGATATGTGTAACGCAAGCGCCGTTGTATTTTACTTGGCGTATCTCAATACATGAACAACGTGGAAACAATAGAGAACCTTTTTTTATTTTTTTATGTTCGTTCTCCTGAAGACTTGCATGATGCTGCAGTAAAAAAATAAAATGTTCTAACCTCCTTTGTTGGCTAATTAGGTAGTCTGCCAATCGTAATGCTAAATCATCTAATAAACTTTATGCTTTACTTACTACCAATACCAGATTGTCCTGTTGCTGCGACACTGACTCCTTCTTGAACAATAATTGTGCCATCACGAAAATGTCCGGGTTTTTTTCGTTCCTCACTCTCTGGGCCAATATACACATTGTTAAATTCTGGGAAAGCGGCTTCACCATTATTCATGTCATTGGCTAAAAGCGGAGTTTTAACAAAAATCCATATCTTGATACCCTGTTGCTCTGACTAATTCATTTTTATATTCTCCCTATTGTAGCGCTGTAAGGCTTTCTATTGCCTCTTGACTCAGTAGATATTGGCAGGTTAAATAGTACTTCAGGCTTTACCTTAGGTTGCCATTCTAAAGTTTAAAGATACATCTGCACCGGACGTTAAATTATTTTTTTCTAGAAGCAGCACAACAATGTTGTGGTCGACAAGCGATTCTTGAACGTTTAATTGAAGTCATTATTATCCGGTTACTGCGTGATTTAATGAACGAAAAACAGATTGCATATAGGATTACTTGCCGGGATTGAAAACCTTAAGTTCGCAAAAGCAATTAACGCTATTCACTCCAGTCCTGCCAACTACCGGACTTTAGATGATTTTGCTAACGAAGCGGGAATGTTATGGTCATGTTTTGCAACAATATTTAAAGAAACCCTTAGTGTTACGCCTGAAAATTATTTAGTAGAATGATGTGTTGGTATTGTACAGACTTTAGGCGAACAGGTAAGTTAGTACAATTAGTTGCCTGCAGAGTGGAAAAAATATAATTAAAAAATAAATATATTCTGAGTCTTTATTACTTTACTGATACATATTAATCATAAATTTGACAGTAGATAAGTTGCTTTTCGGTTAATATGTTTGTCAAATGAATTTGTATAATTCTTAACTGGATGAGTAAATGAAATTTACAAATGAAGAAAAAATTGAAATAAGTAAAATTATAATTGGTCTTTTTTTATCTGTAGTAGGTGGTCTATGGACTTATACAACATATACTGAAAGCGCAAGAAACAGTGAGCTTGAGACTATTATCGCACTTGGTAATTCAGTTGCTGGTATGCATGTGACCTGTAAGGGGAAATTTAAAGGTCTTGCTGAGCTTGCAAATACAAAAGTTGAGCGTGAAAAAAAATGTTATGTCTATTTTGAGGATGCATACAGAAGAAGTTTATCGTCGATAATTATTATTTCGAAGCCGATTATGCTTCCGACAAATGACTGGGAAGCACTTTGGCATGATTTACAAAAAGTCATTCAGGAAGCTGCCAGTCAAAAATATGAAAAAGCCAGTATCGATAAAGCGTGGAATAATATTTTATTGGCAAAAGGGTTAAAGTGATAACGGGGTATGAAAATGAAATTTTATCAATATATTTTTAGTTTGCTTGTATTTTTCATGTTGTGCATGCCGGCATTTTCAAAAGATTTTCTAACACAGGAGGCCGTTGAAAACTATCAAAAAAAGTGCTGGCCTTCGCCGGACTATAAGGTTGACTTAAAGTTTGCGCCAATAAGAGGGCTGCCTAAGGACAGACTTATAAAGGAACAGTGGGGATTTGAATACACAAGTGACGAGGCACAATATGTAAATAATAAAGTTGAGCTGCCTGTCAGGGGCGCAAAAAAAGTTGACTCGGTTTTAACATTAAACAAATCAGAATCGACTAAGAAAGAAAGTTATTTATGGCATGTGGTTGCGACACCAACCGTTGTTGGTTGGCGCTACGGTGGTCACTGGCCCCTGGGGGAAGAAAAAGATATTACAAAATTCTCCCGCCTGGAGGATAAGAAATTTAGTCTGATTAATGTGACAACACTATCCGTTTATAATGGCGACCCTGTATATACAAATATCGATATCTCGGATGTCGATAAATCAGGAGATTTAAAAAAGGCCTGGGAAAAAATATTTAGTGAAGATATTGTTACTCTTCTTTATGATGCTTTTAAAGGAGCAAGTAATGGCGGCAAAGGTTATTCTTTAACCTTTTTCTATGTGCCAACGCCAACGCTTAATTTGATAAATAAAAATGGTTATCGATGGCCGACGTCAAAACATGTTGATCGCCCTGGCTTTGCTTATAGTTTTGTTCTTACTCCTGAGGGTAACTGTATAGCGTCGAACTTTATAGAGATTACAAGGTGACTGAGGTAGGTAGCTATCGCTAAACGTATCCGGCAAACTGGGTTTGGTTCAGCCTGTCTGCATTTCTTCTGATAATATGAATACTATGGTGTGATAGAAATATTATGTTAGCAAAAAAAACTTGTTCGTTTTATAAGTACCTTCTTTTATTGCTTGTTACTTCTGCACTTATTTCCGCCTGTGCAAGAGCTCCCGTCACCGGGCGACAACAATTGCTACTAATCTCTGAATCTCAGGCTATTCAACAATCGGAATCTGCCTACCTTAAAATGCTCGAAAAACCTTCTGGTGATGGTAAGTTGGATAGTGACCTCGAGCTAAAGGCTCGGGTTGAAAACATTACCGGTCGTATTATTACTGAGGCTATCAGGTTCCGGCCGGAAACAGCCAGTTGGAAATGGAGTATTCATGTTATCGACGATCCCAAAGTAGTGAATGCCTGGGCCATGGCCGGCGGGCGTATGGCGCTTTACAGTGGGTTGGTAAAAAAAAATAAACCAACTGATGATGAACTGGCGCAAGTGCTTGGTCATGAAATTGCGCATGCTTTGGCAAAACATACTGCAGAAAAAATGTCGGTGGCACTCGCAACAAATTTAACTATCGCTGCATTTTCTATTACTCAGAAGAACGAAAATGCACTGGCCTTACAAGGCGTATCGCTTGCCGCTGCTTTAGCAATAAACCTCCCTAATAGCCGCACCGCTGAGACAGAAGCAGATCGAATTGGTATCGAGCTTGCTGCGCGTGCCGGATATAATCCAAAGGCAGCGGTAAGCCTGTGGAAAAAAATGGCTAAAGTGGGTGGGGGGGGGCAAGGCTTTGAATTTTTAAGTACGCACCCGACAACGAATAATCGTATTAATACACTGAACAATTTGATTCAGCAAATGATGCCCTATTATCAAAAGGAAGCACAACACCCTGTTTATAAATTTAAACACCAGTAAAAATACTGGTGTTTTTATGCTTTTAGATCTATTACCTTTAACAATAAACGAGCTTGTCTTATGTATTGTTATTATCTTTATTGCCTATGTGATTAAGGGGCTGTCTGGTTTTGGTAGTGGCTTAGTAGCTATTCCACTGCTCGCCTTTTTTTTACCGCTTCCTTTTATTGTTCCTGTTTTGGCTCTGGTAAGTTACACCGGCACGGTGTATCAGAGCTTTACATATCGGCGCGATGTTGTGTGGCGTGACCTATGGCCTCTTTTACCTTTTTCGTTAGCAGGAATTACGATTGCGTTATGGTTGCTTGTTAATGCTGATGTCACCGTACTGACCTTAACTCTGGGTATTTTTATATTTTGCTATGCGGTTTATTCATTGTTACCGCATGAAATTAAATCGGGCAGTCGCTGGTGGGCCGTTGCAGCGGGTAGTTCTGCGGGTTTGATTGGTGCTTTGTTTGGTACCGGTGGGCCATTTTATGTTTTGTATCTTAAAATGCGCACAGTGACTAAACAGCAATTTAGAGCCACCATCACGATGATATTTTTAGTGGATGGCGGGGCAAGAATGTTTGGTTATTTTTATTCTGATTTATTTACCGTTAAAACAGTGACCTTGTCTTTAGTGCTGCTACCGGTTTTGTTTGTGGCGATGTATGTCGGACAACATTTACATATAAAAATTAATGATCACCGATTTAATCAAGTCGTGAACATTTTGTTGTTGCTGAGTGGTTTAAGCCTTGTCATCAAGTCTGTTTATTTAATGGTTTAGTCAGTTAAAAGTATTGTGCTTTATTTTCGATGTATTAAAAAAAAGCCCCGGTATACCGGGGCTTTTTTCGAAAGACTAGTTATACAAAAAACTAGTTTCTCTGATATACAATAACCGTGATCTTTTTGTATTTTTTATGATCGTGGTCGGAGTGGTCAGGTTTTGACTTCGATTTTTTATCGTCGTCATCGTCTTTGTTAGGTTCATGCTTTGTATAATCAGAATTTTTCAGTTTCAGCTTATAGCTTCCAAGTTTGGTGTAACCAGTAGGTGGGGCAATACCTTCATGCAGGAACAACAAGCTACCACTGACTAAGCCTTCACCTTTTGGACCTGTTTCACCTTGTGGTCCTACCGGGCCAATTTCACCCTGTATACCTTGTGGGCCTATTGGTCCGGTTTCGCCTTGCAGACCTCGAGGACCAGTAAATCCTTGGAAGCCTCGTGGTCCAATCGCACCTGTTGCGCCGGTATCGCCTTTTAGGCCTTGTGGTCCGGTCGCACCTGTTGCTCCAGTATCACCTTTCGGACCTTGTGGACCAGGATCTCCTGGATTCCCTGTTGGGCCCATTTCACCTTGCGGTCCCTGATCGCCCTTATCCCCCTTCGGACCTGGAGGACCCACTACAACCAGTGTTGCAGCAGTCGTTGAATCGAAGTTTATATCCACTCGATATTGATAGGCTACCAGGCCACCCCAGTCTTCCAGTTTAAACAATATTTCGTTTAATCCCGGTTTGAGGTTGATGGAAGTCGGATTTAAATCTCCACCGGCTAATACTTCTGTACCTTGAACTGTAGCCAAAAAACCGGTGTTAGTGTCATCCACGTAGTTCAGGTATACCGTCGCTCTATTATCGGCTTTCATGCGGATGTTCATTGAAGCATTGCTGAAATCCTGAGGCATATTAAAACGAATTCGCACCCAATTGGTTTCATTAAGGCCACATTTTACCGGGGCTACGCAACTCTGTACTGGGTAAACATTTACCCAATTAGTCGCGCCAGGAATTGCACCTCCTGTGCCTAAATCTTGCCATGGATGAGTGCCTACAGAGTAGGTTGGTCCCCAGGGGCCACTTGGGCTACTTGAGCCTTGAGAATAGGGATCGATTTCACCTGCAGGTAGATCACTACCAATCAGAGTGAGTGTTTGGGGGGCGGCATAACTGACTGACGACACGGCAAGCGTCGCAGTCAGAAGCAACCATTTGAGTTGTTTCAGTATGTCTATGATTTTCATTTTTATCCCTATAGAAGTTTGTTATTATTGTTGAATCAAAGGGTTAGCTCAAACTAGACGGTATTATTATGGATGTCATACTAAGTTATCCTAAATTATCCTGAGTAAGCTGAATTCCTTTGCGCCGTTTACTGCCGTTTTATTTTCCAGCATTATACAAAAGTATTTATTGTAAATCTGTGATAAATCGCACAGCTTTAATTTGACATAGATGACGGAACATGCACATGTTGTTTTGGTGGCTGTTGGGCAAGAATGTTTGCTATTTTTGTTCAGATTTATTTACGAGATTTATTTACGAGATTTATTTACGAGATTTATTTACGAGATTTATTTACGAGATTTATTTACGATCATAGGAGCATTTTGGTTTTAGTACTGCTGCCGGTTTTATTTGTGGCAATGTATGTCGGGCAACATTTACATGTAAAAATTAATGATCCGCTGTTTAATCAAGTCGTGAGTGGTTTGAGCCTTGCCATCAAGTCTGTTTGTTTAATGGTTTAATCTATAAAGGGCCATTTTGTAGCTGGCTCCATTTATTACCACTTTAATGTCTTAGTTTAGATATATTAGTCGAATATGATATAGTGATTTTCTATGGCGAAGAAAAAAGTCTTACACCGTTTGTTTTATTCTTTATTTATCAGTGCTCTGCTGTTTGCTTTGTTTATCGGCGTCGCCTCTCAATACGGTGGTGACACGATTCTCATAGATAAAGTATCAAATGATATCCGGTGGCAGGATAATAATGAAAACAACGACGATGATATTTATTCTGCTGGTTATAGTTTAAACATCTTCCCAACGACTGAATTAAACTATTGTTCCAATTGTTATTCATTACCACGCATTCATGACAATGTTGTTCTACGACCAGAACCCCGTGCACCACCTCATTTCTTATAACATTTATATTTAAAGTAACAAAGCACAACTTAGCCGAACAATATTTTGTTTGTTGATTAAGTGATGCTTGTTGCAAAAATTATCTGCCTTAGGTTTAAAAAGACTGTCATTGTCTTTTAAATAGATTGCAGAGTTATATTATATTTTAAGGATGAGGTTATTATGAAGAAAGTCAATATGTTAATTACAGCTCTTTTATTATCAAGCACACATGTTATGGCAAAAAGTTCTGTTCACTGGGGTTATGAGGGGGATATTGCGGCACATAACTGGAGCCGTTTAAGTTCTGATTACGAATTATGTGGTAAAGGAAAAAATCAGTCACCAATCAATATAACGGGCGCGGTTAAAACAGAGCTTGAACCACTTAGTTTTAACTACACGTCAGCGTTGTCGGATATTATAAATAATGGCCATACCGTACAGGTTAATATAAAGAAAGGGAGTAATGTTTTAATAGAACAAAATTCTTTCGAGTTAAAACAGTTTCATTTCCACTCTCCGAGTGAAAATAAGATTAATGGTAAAAGTTTTCCTCTGGAAGGTCACTTTGTCCATGCAGATAAAAATGGAAAATTACTTGTTGTTGCTGTGATGTTTAAAAAAGGAATAGAAAATAAGACAATCACTCAACTTTGGAAGAGCATGCCCGAAAAGTCGGGTGATAAAAATGTGCTTAATTTGAAAATATCAGCAAAAGATCTGTTGCCGGATAACAAAGCTTATTATCGTTTTAACGGCTCGTTAACAACACCTCCCTGTACAGAAGGCGTTCGATGGTTAGTGCTGAAGAAACCGATAACTATTTCAGAGGAACAGGTTGCTGTTTTTAAAAATAGTTTACACCACTCTAATAACCGGCCGGTTCAGGAGCTTAATGCACGGATTATTTTGAATTAACAGAAACGAGATAAGAGGTGTCGGGGAACCAACCGTTTCAAATATTAACGGCTATAGTTCTCCGGCACCTGTTATTTTTCACTATGAGCTTAACTGTTAAAGATTAACTGTTATAGTCATGTTTATTTTTATGATCTCGATATTCTTTTCGTTTTTTCAATTCTTCACGTTGCTCCTTGCTTAGCACCTTATGAATGTTGCTGCGCATTTCAGAACGTAAGATTATTTTATTCGCTTTCAGGTCTCCCATAGTCTGTGCAAGTTTTTTGATTTTGTTCATATCAACGTTTTCCGCATGCATTTCTTCACGTAATTGCTTTCGGCTCTCTTTCATTTTCTCATGCAAGGCTTCCATTTTTGGCTGAAAATTTTCACGAATGCTGCGTACTTTTGTTGCCTGTTCATCACTAAGGCCAAGTTTTTTAATCATCTTTTCCATGCGGTAACCAGGCTTTTTACCATGCTTGTTGCAATATTTTCCTTTGTGTCCGTCACGTTCATAACGATCATTTTTTTCATAACCTTCGTAACGGTCATCATCTGCGTTGGCTAACGTAAAACCACCTAGCGCCAGGCTGCTTACCAGTAATGTTGTTGCTATTTTATTCATATCAATATCCTCGGAGTAGTAGACTTTTAATCAGTCTGTTTTAATAATGGTAACAGCATATACCGACATTATGTCAATGTGGGTTATCGGTGTGTAAGGTTATGTAAAGATTCGTAAAGGTAACCCCGTGATGCTGTTTAAACAGGGTGGGTTTGTGGCATAGTTAAAAATGTTCATTAAAGG
>Ga0316206_1000448_pt1 | contig 56272 bp, 55 predicted proteins | sample 6monthpyrite_MG_FD_204942 | JGI IMG/M metagenome (GOLD analysis project Ga0316206, IMG submission 204942) | Microbial mat bacterial communities from mineral coupon in-situ incubated in ocean water Damariscotta River, Maine, United States -... | ecosystem: Environmental > Aquatic > Marine >...
ACGCAGTGCCGTCGAGGTTGGCCAGGGCGTAGATTTCGCCCGCCCCGAGTTGCACTTGCAGCGCCGCCGGACTCACCGGCGCGCACCCCAGGCCGTTGAGCAGGGTGTGGGTTCCCAGTACGGCGGCGGCTAGTTTCGCCAGTCCGATGAGGGCGTATTTGTTGCTGTTGAGTAGGTCGGTTTCCAGTGGGATTTGTCCAGGGTAGACGATTTGCCGGTCCACGAATGACTCCTAACGATGGATTGAATAAAAAAACCCGCGAAACGCGGGGAGGTGGCCTCCGGCCAGCAAGAACGTGGGTCGAGCAACGGTTAGCGGGTTCGGCACGATGTGCGAACGTCGTTGTTGTCCACCGGGAATCGGGCGCTGCCATGTCCTGCCGCCACGATGGGCCGGATTTTTAGACGGTCCATCGCGGCCTTTCCGATGAAAACAAGACTGGGTGGCGTTCGCTCAGGATAAGCGCGCGCGTCAACACGCAGCGGCGCATTCGCGCGCACGGCCGGGCGCGATTGCGCACCGGCCCCGCAAACGGATAGGTGTACGGCGAGCGGAGCGCCCGCCTTATTCCCCGAAGGCTGTGGGCCAGCCGCCGGAGAAATCGTAGTTCGCCGGGTCGGCGCTGGCGTCCAGCGCCGCTTTGTGGCGCTCGGCGGCGCTAAATAGCGCCTGATCGCCGGCCGCCGCCGCCGCGACCATGCGCCGCGCGAGAGCAGCGGTTATCGTGACGACGCGGCCGTCCATCGTCTTCGCGGAATGGGCGGAAGACGCACCGCGCCCTAGCGCCGCCCTGATCCGCCGGAGACGCCCCGTGACGCCCGCGCCCAGCAATGCAATCCCCAATTGGCGCAACCGGCTTTCCCGATCGCCGTGGAACCATTGGCCGTCGACCGGATAGCCGCCGTCATCGATCCGCCGGTCGCGCTCGGCTTTGATGGCTGCCCACCGCACGGCCTTTGCTTCAGTCAGCGTCTGCGCAAGCTGCGGCGTGTTTCCTTCGGCTAGCCAGCCTTCGTAATCACTCCACCAGCGGTGCCCGCGCGGAATAATAGCGTGATCGGCAAGACGGATCACAATATTTGAGTCGGTTGTTAGCTTATAAACCATTCGACCTCCTTTTATAATTCAGCATCCGCTGTCCATTGATACATAATTCCTTGGCCGCTGCCCGTGGCTGGGCCGCATCCGGCCGAAAAAGATTGTTGCCCGATAATACTGACTCCCGCGGCTACTTCTGTATCTCCAGTTAGCGTTTTGGTACAAGTCCCGGCAACCCCGGATACCGTTCCATAAGGAATGATGGCCGGGATTGATCTTTTGCTGACCCGGAAAAATGTCGAGCAACGTATCTCGTCCGTTGTCGTTATTTGAGCCATAACAAATTCTGTGGCGCCGGCGGTGATGGCCGTTCCAGGAAAAACGTCTTGCGCATAGCTTTTCTCGTAGTACCGCTGACAGAGCGCGAGCGTTTGCTGTGGCGGCAATAACTCAAACGCCGTCGCGGACGGGCTCGCCTCCAATTGGACTTGCGCCAGATCGATGGTGCAAACCGCGCCGGGAAGCGTGAAAATCAATTGCAGGCAATCGTCGCCATTGGCGCCAAGCGTTTTCCCGCTAATCGACGGCGGCATGAACGTGACGCTGTATTGCTGCCACGAAGTGGTCAGATTGAACGAACTCAGCAAAACCTGAACCGGCGTGGACGGCGCGCCGCCAGTACCAAAAACTTGTCCGAACGCCACCGTGACTGCACGCGCAGCATCGGCCTTTGCCCAGAACGACGCCGTGATTTGCTTGCCGGCGAAGGTGCGCACCCCCTCGATACGCTGCTCGATGCCGGGATTTCCTCCTACGTAGGCGGTTACGGCATAGCGCAGCCAATAAGCCGGTTCATTCGGCACGACGTCCTGGCCCGGCGCGAAAGCTTGGCGGCTGATCGTGGAGTTGTTGCCGCTTGTCCCAATGTCGGCAAACCAGCGGTCCGCCGTATAGTTTGATCCAGCGGTCGTCAGCGAGAAAGCAGTATTGCGCTGCCAGATGTCGAAGTTGCCGTTGGTGAGGGCGTTCTTGTGTGGGGAAGACACCCCGGTTGCCGGATTCAACAGCACCCACCGATCCAGCGTCGCGTCGTACTGCAACTCGAGCCAATGCCCCGCCCCGGCAATGTCGCCGACAGCCAGCGCGGAACCCGCGCCCTTGACGATGGCCTTGGCGGCGATGACGCCGCTGTTGGGCGTGAAGGTCGGCGCCGCCGTGGCGTTGGCCGCCGCCGCGCGCACGTACAGTGTCATGCCGTGGGTTAGCGCGGTGATCGCCGGGGTGTAGCCGGCGGTGAGCGCGTCCGCCGTGCCGCCGCTGTCGGCGCTGCGGTAGTGGTTGTCTTGGATGCCGGTCTGGGTGGCGTAGCGCGCGTCGCCGCTCGCCTGGCTGATTTTCTGCGTTAGGGTTTCGGTGATGAACGGCGCGGCAGGAGCGATTTGGATGTCCGCCGCGGTGATGGCCGTCTGGCCGTTGGCGACGGTGACGAGGTAGCCGCCGACGTAGCCCGGATCGGGCGCGGGCGCGATTTGGCTGCCGCTGGTTGCGGCAATGCCCGCTTTGACCGTGACTTGGCATATCCCTTGGCGCACGGTGTGTTGCGCCGTCCCGCTGTTGTTGGGGCCGCTGTAGGCTTGCGCCGGGTTGGCGGCGTTGTAGTACGGCAGCGCTGTCGCGCCGCTGTCTTGGTCGAAGTAGCCGATTTGTACCAGGTAGGCGATGCTGTCGCCGGCGGTGGCCGGTGGGGGGCAGTCCAGGGTGACCGCGTCCAGCAGCAGTCCTTGTTTGAGGAGGCTGTGGGTGGTGTCGGCGGCCAGTGAGGAGTACGCGGTGCCGTCGAGGTTGGCCAGGGCGTAGATTTCTCCCGCCCCGAGTTGCACTTGCAGCGCCGCCGGGTTCATCGGCGCGCACCCCAGGCCGTTGAGCAGGGTGTGGGTTCCCAGTACGGCGGCCGCTAGTTTCGCCAGTCCGATGAGGGCGTATTTGTTGCTGTTGAGTAGGTCGGTTTCCAGCGGGATTTGACCCGGGTAGACGATTTGCCGGTCCACGAATGACTCCTAACGATGGATTGAATAAAAAAACCCGCGAGACGCGGGGGGGTGGGTTTTCTGGAATCGGACAATTAGTTGCCGATGCGCGTCCAGAGGATGGAGCCCACCGGCTTGGCGCCGTCGACGGCGGCGTAGATGTCGGCGTCGGTGACCGCGCCTTCGATCATGGCGAGGGCCGCGTATTCTGCTTGCGACGCCGCGCCGTAGCCGCCGGCGGGGTCGCCGTAGCCGTTGATGTTGGGTATGCCGGTTCCGGCGGGCCGGTAGGCGGTGACGAACGCCTGGAACGGCAGCAGGCGCGAGCCGTAGCCTCCCGCCGCGTCGTAGCCGTAGAGCGCGCTATAGGCGCCGGTGTCCAGGGGCCGCAGCGGTTCGAAGACGCCGGGGGTGCGCCCGGTCAGGTCTTCCAGCACTTGGACGACGCCCTTGCGGGTGGCGCGCTCGCGCAGCAGGCGGGCGAGGATGCGGCTACGGAAGGAGGCGTCGCTTTGGTGTTGGGCCCGCTTGAGCCCGCCGCCGAAGAAGTCGTGGGCGACGAGGTCCAGCCAGCCGCCGCTGGCGGTTTTGATACGCGTTTGCTGTTTGGCGTAGACGTACAACCCGTGAACGAAGCTGCCGCTCCAAGCCATGCCTTGCAATAGCGCGTCGAGGATGGGGGTGTTGTCGCCAAACCATGGCGGCAACAAGGTTTTAATCCGCCGTAATACGTCTTGTTGATCTCCTGTCGCCATTTACGCCACCGTAACCGTTCCGGTCTTAACGACCTGTTGTGTGGTGGCGGTCACGTCGGCCGTGCCGCCATTGAGGGTCACGCCGGTGACGTTGTCCACGCCCGGCGAGGCGTCGTAGGCCACTTGCACCAGCCGCGAGTAGGTCAGCGGTTGACCCAGGTCCAGGCTGTTGACGTAATCGGTGAGGGCGGCGACCACCGTGGCGATGACGGCGTTGTGGTCGTAGCCGGCGGCGGTGGCCAGGGTGAGGCTCAAGTCGGCGCTCACCACCACCGGGGCGAAGACGCCGAAGCTGGCGCATACCGGACGCACTGCGTCGATGGCGTTGGAGACGCTGGAGAGCAGCGTGGTGGAGGGATAGCCGGTGCCGTCGTCCACCACGACGTAGAAGTAGCCCATCTGCGTCGTGCCGCCGTATTGCTGGTTTTCCGTCAGGGTGTAGCGAATGCCTTGCTGTAGCGAGGTGATGGCGTAGCCGACGGCGTCCTTGGTGGCTTTCGACAGGCTGGCGAGGTAGGCGACGAAGCGTGCGCGCAGGGCGGTGTCGCTCTCGGCGTCCACGCCGTTGGTCAAGGCGGCGGCGTTGGCGACGGTGTCGATGCCCGGCACGGCCTGGATCAGGGTGTTGATTTGGCCGATGGCGGCGTTGGCCGCCGCGCCGGGCTGATCCGCCTGTACCGGCAAGGTTAGGCTGGTGTTCCCCACGGCGAGGAGGTAGCTGTCCAGCGCAGTATTGTAGTTGGGATTGGCGGTGTCCAGGGTTACGTGGTAGCTCTGGGCGCCGTCGGCGCTCTGCACTTGCGCGCCGACCGGAATCACCGCTTGCTGCGCGGCGGTAAAGCGGGAGAAGGTCACTTGTCCGCTGGCGGCGGCGGCGGGCAGACGTGTCAGGCCGTAGTCGGCGACCCAGGTGTCGAGGTCTTCACCGCTGGCGGTCGCCGCTCGGGTCGCCGCCAGCAATTGCAGGATGAGGCCTTGCAGCCACAGGACGACGGCGCTGTTGGCTTCGACCACGGCGCGCAGGATGGAGCCGACGGTTAAGTCGGCAAGGGTGCTGGATGCGCCTTGAATGGCCGTGGCCTGGTCGCGCACCAGCGTGATGAGGTCCTTGGTGGTGATATTCGGCATGGGTTACCTGCTCACGTTGAAGTTGAGAATCACCGGCGCTTTCGATACGGCGTCGGCATAGCGGATTGCGCAGGTGACGCCCTTGGGCGTCGGCGTCAGGGTGATTTGCGGTTCCGGGGTTTTGGCGACGGCTTCCTCCAGCAATATCTGGCCGCGGATTAATGCCCGCAGCTTGGGAAGGTCCAGGGTGTCGCCCACGCGCCTGCGCACGCCCGCGCCATAGCTGGGGTGAAAAAGGTAGTCGCCGGGATTGGTCAGCAGCCGCCGCAGTACGCGCTGCTGACCGCGCCCGTCGCCGTCGACCGGCATGAGGTCGCCGGTGGCCGACACGCTGAGGTCGGCGCCGAAGTATTGGTTGAGGTCGTTCATAGGCTGTTCGATGGCGTTCCGGTATTACCGCCCTGGGCGTCGGGGTGGGTATGGGTGTTGTAGTTGTCGCGCACGTGCTGCAGGCTGCCCTTGCCCGCGCCGTGGTCGAACAGGTCCACGCTGGCGGTGATGTTGCCGGTGACGGTGAGGTCGCCGGTTAGGTTCCACGCCGCCGCGCTGCCGGTTACCGCGCCCGCCACGGTGAGGTTGGCCGCCGCGCCGACGGTGGCGTTCAGGTCTTGCGCGCTGTGCACCTCCACCGAGCCGTCGTTGTGGAATTTGAGGAAGCTGCCGGAGGCGTGCACTAGCCAGAATTCGCCGCTTTGCACGCTCAGCGGGCGATCGGCGTCGTTATAAAAGCGCTGGCAGATGAAGCCGGTTTCGATGTGGCCTTCCTGAAATTGCACTTCCACCAGGTCGCCGGCGGTCGGCGGTGCGAATAGTCCCCAGCCGTTGCCTGTCCAGGGCGACACCACGGGCAGCCAGCCGGTTTCGACGTCTTCCGGCTGCAGCCGCACCTTGGCGCAGTAGTTGCCGGGGTCGTAGCTGGTGACGAGCCCCAGCCGCACCGTGGCGCGATTGCCGTCCACGAGCTGCGCTTGGGCGCGCATGGCGTTGAGCAGTGCTTGCATCATGGGGTTTGTCCTCCGGCGGCGGGCGCGTGGTTGCTGGCGTCGACGGTCATGGTGTAGCCTTCGCTCGCGCTCATGTGGCGAACCACGCTGCTTGGGTAATAATGTTGGTCGAAGGCGGTGCCGGTGCCGCTCACTTGAATGAGGCGGGTGACGTCCAGGACGCCGTCGGCGGGTAGTTCGGCCGTTAGTTTCATTTCATGGCGGGCGATTTGCTGGTGCAGCGCCTGCGCCCGCCGCAGTGTTTGCCGTTTGTCCAATCCGGGAATCGTGTAGTGGTAAATCCGGCCGTCCGCCGGGGCGGTGGCGGGAACGGCGGCGACAAACCGTTTTTTTTGCTTGGCGTTCCACGAGCGCACGATCACTTGGTTTTCATGGATGGCCATGAGGTTGCGTGAAAAGCGCAGCGTTTTGCCGTTAAAGAGTGCGTAACCGCGCTCGCCGGTGGGCGGCTGCCATTGCAGGCGATAACAATCGTCGCCGGGCGTCGGCAGTGGCCGAAAGTACAGGGTCTGGCCCTTCACGTAGACCATGAATTGCTCTTCGTGGGCCAACCCCGTCAGCAGTTCCCACTCGCTGCTCTGGTCGTTGAAGCGGTTGTGGTCAATTTCGTAGTACCGCCCCGCTGGGGTTGTAGTTTTCGTCACGACCGCCTTCAGATTATGGCGAGCGGCGATGCGCTCGGCAATTTGCGAGCTGGTGAGGTTCAGGAATTTTTCCGAGGTTTTCGCGTCGCTTAGCCGTGTCGTCAGGTCACGCCCGCTGATGTCGAGGATTCCCCGTACGGGATCGTAGTGTATTTCGTCCACTTCCCCATCAATTACGCTGTCGAGGTCCGCCGTGGTGAAATTTTCCGGGTTGCCGGGAAGTCCCGCCAGGATTTCGATGGCGATGGTTTTTTGGCACGGCCACCACGCCGCGTCGCGGCCCGCCGGCAATTGGGCGGCGGCGAAGGCGATACGGAAGGTGTCGGCTTGGTCGTAGGCGTTGTTGTCCACTTCCCACGACACCCAGCCCGGCGTCACGTCGCCGTTTACCTTGACCAGTCCGCGCGGGCGGCGCGCGACATCGGGAGCGGGCGCAGTATTAAGCATTCAGCACCCCGCCGGTAGCGCCAGGCAGCGGCGGCACCCACAGGGTATGCACGCCGTCGATGACGGGGTCGACCAGGCCGTTGGCCCGAGCGATTGCCGTCCACGCGCTGGCGTCGTTGTATTCGGACGCCGCCAGGCTAAAGAGGTTGCCGCCCGCCACGGTGATGGTCTTGCCGCTGTCGCCCACAGCTTTGCCGACACGGGCTTGCGCCTGCGCCAGCACGGTGCGGATGCGCCCCAGCACGGCTTTTAGTTTCAGCAGTGCCGGCAAGCGCGCCATGGCTTGCGCTTGGGAAATAAGGCGAGCGGCCCGCTGCGCCACCGGGTTGTCCGGCAACAGGCCGCCCAGGGTGGTCGCGTCGGTGACGACGCCGCCCACCGCGGCGATGGTTTTTTGGACGCCGTTGACGATCTCGACAACTTGAGAGACCACGCCGTTGGCTTCGTCGGCCAGTGTCTCGGCTCGCGCGATGGCGGCCGCGATTGTGGTGAGCACGGGGTTGATTTGCTGGCGCAACGCTTGGCCGAAGTCCGTGATGCCGGCGGTCATTTGATCCAGCGTTTGCAGCAGGCCGGAAAGCGAGCTATCGCCGATTTGGCCGCCCAAGGTCTTGGCCGTCGCCGTATCCTGCGCGACGGCGTCCTTGACGCTGGTGAGCGCCGCGTGCTGCACCGGCTGGGTCATGTCGTGCACGACGACGCAGCTGAGGCGATAGGGTAAGTCGTAGAAGCGCTTGAAGTCGCAGTGCAGCGACTGAATGACGACGTAGAACGCCAATTCGTGCCAAGTCAGCGCCAGCGGCTGGCCCGCCACCCGCAAGCCGTCCAGGTGGCGGGCGCGTTGTAGGGCGTCCGGGCCTTGCAGCAGACCGCTCCATTCGATGGGTTTGTCGGCGCGGCCCATGGCGTCCACGACGCGAACGCCGCCCACTAGTTCGTGCACTGTGAGGTGCTGGTCGCCGCCGAAGGGGATTTTTTCCGGAATTTCCAGGCGCGAGAATTTGAAATCGCCGAGTTGCAGTACGGTATCGTGTTTCATCGTGCGTAGCTCATTTGTATGGGCGGCGACGCCAGGCTCATGTCGAAGGATCGCCCGGACGCCGCCGGCCGGTTGGCGGACTGTGCTTGGTGACGCGTAACGGCTTCGGCAATGCGGCGGCCGTCGAGATGAATGGTGGTGTTAACTTGCACGGTTTTTTTCGGCGTCGGCGCAACGGGATTGATTTCGTGGTGCGTCAGGCTGTAAAGCCAACCGCCGAGATTCCGTTCCTTGCCGTTGGTTAACCATTTCATTCCGGGATTAATCACGTGTTTGTTCAACCAGCCGCCGGTTTTCCAGCCCGCGTAGCCCGCGGCGGCAACCGCCGCGACCGGTAGCAAGACGTCGCTCGCCACGCCGGCGACGAGACGCATCGCGCCGCTGCGCGCTAATGCCGCGCCGCCGCGCAGCACGGTGCGCGATATAGCGCCGGATGACGCCGCCGCCCGCCGCGCCACCGCGCCGAGCCAACGCCCTCCTCCGGTCAACAGCCGCCCGGAGACCCGCGCCGCGCCGCGCGCGGCGTCGCCCAGCCAGCGCGCGGCGGCGCCGGACTTGCCGCGCAACCCGGTTGCCAGACGTTCGCCGCCTTTCATGGCGATTTGCCGCCAGCGGCCAAAACGCGCGCCGATGTCCGTTAGCCATCGCCCTAAGCGTGCCCCATCGCCGGAAAGAGAACCGAGGACGCTGCGCAATTTTCTCAGCGCGGTTATCGTGGCCAATATCTTGCCGCCGATGTCCAAGGCCGCCGACAGGCCGCCGAGGGTGATGGCGATAACTTCGGCAATGCGCGGATGCGCTTGGAGCCACCCCGACAAAGAGGCGAGCAGTCCGCTGAGCACGGTGGCGATTTTTTGGAATACCGGCACGAGAGGAAGGCCCAGCATGGCCTGCGTGTTTTTCCATTGGGCGCTGAGCGCCATTTGCGACGCCATGGGATCGGTTTGCCGCCAAGTCGGGTAGGCTCCCGCGCCCATGGCACGCGGAGCGGCGTTCCGGTTTTGCGCCGATTGCCGTAAAACCGGTAGATCGCAGCAGGTCAACGCGCTGCCCCCTTTCGCCGTTTGCGCGCCGCCGTTGGCGCGAACGCTGTCCGGGCTGGCGAGGATTTGCTGCAGCGCGTTCGCTTGCTGGATTGCCATCGCGGGTGTTCCCGCCGCGGCGCGGGCGTTGACAGCTTCGGCCATGCGGGCGGCTATTTGCTGGCCGCCACCCTCCGGCGCCGCCGCCATCAGCGCTTTGGTGCGCTCGACGATGGGCAGCAGGCACAACGCCATGGCGGTATTGCCCAGCCGCTGCCGCAAGACGGCGAGGTCGCCCAGGTTTTCCGCCGCCGTCGAGGTGGGTATTGCTTGGGTGTTGCGCCAGGCGGCGTCCTTGGCTTGCTGCATTTCCGCCGGCGAGAGTCCCAATTGTTTGAGTTGGACCAGCGCGTGGCGGTACGCTATTGCCGGCGCCAGCCAGCTCCCGATGGATTTAACGTCCGCATGTATGCTCTGGAACTGGTCGACCACGGATTGCAGCCGTTGGTTCGCGGCATGGAGGTGACGGCCAATCCGAAGCAAGCCGCCGCCGTGGTGCGATGCGCCAGCGGCGCTTTTATGGGCTTTAAACATAGGGTGTGTGGCTTTCGGGTTGTGGGCGTTGCGGCGAATGGCCGCGACGCGGCGCAAAAACGGTGAGCGCCACCAGCGGCACGCCGCCGTTTAAAGGCTGGGCGCACCCGCCGCCGGCGGCTTCCTCCGCCGCCCGCCGCGCCGCGAAGCGGGCGAGATGGTGAAATTCACGGATCATGAGGCTTCCTTTTCAAAGTCCATGGCGGCCCAGTCGAAGCGGGCGCCTCCCATCTCGGAGAAGATGATGCACCAGCCCGCCCGGGTCACGCTGTCGAGGGAAAAGGCAACGTCGAACGGAACGCCGTTTTTCACCAGCCACAGGCATTCCCGGATCGGCGCGGCGGTGGCTACTTTTTTAGCGCCGCCTGGTCCGCTTCGGCATCGGATTCGCCGAAATGCGCGCTGACGCCGTTCATGATGGCGCTGACGCCCGCTTCGTCGAGGCGCTGGATCAGGGCTTCGATTTCGCGCTTGCTCGCCGGCTGAAACACGGGATCGCCGTCGATGGCGGCGACGAAGATCAGCGGCAGCACCATGCTCATGTAGACGTCGTTTTTAGCGGCGTCTCCCAGTGCTTCGATGAGGCGGTATTGGGCAAGCACGCCGGGTTTTTTCAGCGTGATCCGCCGCCCGTTTTCGTCGCTGACGACGACTTCGGCATTCGCCTGGGCGATGATTTGTTCGCTGGGGTTGAGGGTGACGTTGACGTGCTCGCTCATTTACGCCACCTTTTCGCGGCGCGAGGCCATGAAGGCGATTTTCTGCTTGACGGTGCTGTCGCCTTTCCATGCGCCGGCGTCGTCCAGCTTAAGCAACACGCCGAGGTAACGGTATTGGCTCACCGCGCCCGAGGTTTCGGTGATGGTTTCGGTCAGGGTGCAGTTCGATTCGCTCTTGCCGGCGTAATAGTCGGCTTCGAGCTGCGCGAAGTAGTCGTCTACCATGCTGCCCTGGCGTTCGATCTCGAACGAACCGGACCAGCCGTCGTAGAAACGCACGTGCTGTGTGATGCCGTCCAGCCCTTTCACTTTATGATCGACCATGTCCGGTTTCGTCGTGAAACTGGTGATGAGGCCGAAGCGCAAGGGGCCTTCCGGCCCGACGATGTCCAGCGAAATATCGCGGCCCACCGAAAATCCATTAACTGACATAGTGTTCTCCTATTTAAACGTTTCCTACGGGAAATTTATTGGGTTTGCGTGGATTGGCGGGAAATTTGCACCGATTGGCCGCCTTCGACGTTAATCAGGAATTTCTCGATCACCGATAGGTAGATGACTTTGACGTCCGCTTGCAGGTAGCCCAGGGCAACGCGCGACATGGGGTTGTTGGCGGCGTCGATCTGGACGCTATAGGCCGAGCGGCCATTGACCGATCCGATCATGCCTTGCTGTTCCATGTTGGCGAGGAAGCTGCTGATGGTGGCGGCCGCGTTGCGGCGCACAGTTTCCGACTGCAATTGGCCAATGAATTTACCCATCCCGGAATTCAGGGTGTAGGCAATGTAGTTGGTCATGCGGGTGTAGTTGTCGCCATTGGTCACCGCGTTGCTGCTGGTGTTGTGACCGATGCGCACGGCGTAGACGTTGCCGTAGGGCGCGGGGTTGGCGATCACATCGATGCCCGCTTGCGCCAATTGCCCCAGTTCCGCCGTGGAGTAGGTGAGGTTCTGGCTGGATTTCTGGGTGCCGACGATGCCGTAAAGCGGTTTATTCAAGCTGGATTGCTCCGGTGACAGGTTGGCGAGCCGGCCGGCGGCGAACCCTTGGGGAGAAATCAGCCGGATTTGGCCGTTCACGGTGTCGTTGAAGTAGCACCAGTCGCCAAACAGGAGTTTCATGGCGTAGGAGTCGATGCCCGCCGTGCTCTTGGCGGTGATGGCGTTGCTAATGGTGTCGCCCACCGGGCCGGTTGCAACCATGTAGACGCCTTCGGACAGGCCAAAAGCGACTTGCAGCGACCAGGTGGTCGCGTCGTCGCAATCGGTCAGCATGGCGATGCTGGCCAGGGTGCCGCGCAAGGCGTACATGCCGCTGCGCGGTGTGATGTCGGAGCCAACCAAGGTCGCGCCGGTGATGGTGGCGGCCCCGTCGGCGCCGCCCACTAGGGTTTGGGTCACCAGCGCCGGTGCATCGACGGACGCCGTAGCGGCGGCCACGATGATTTCGGAAGGCCCGCGCAAGCCGGATTGGCCGAGGTTGATGGCGTCCGCCATGTTGACCCACAAGGCGTTGCCGGTACCGCCGATATTGTCGAAGGTTTCGGTGACGCGGCCAGACATGGCGACGCTGATTTTGTAGGTGCTGGGCTGGGTGCCCGCGCCGAGGGTCACTTGGATGCTGTCGCCCAGGCTGCCGGTGTATTTGCTGGTGACGGTCAGGCCGGTGGCCGGTGTCGTGGCGGTATCCAATAGCGCGGTGCTGGCCGCCGTGTCGGTGCCGTCGGTGACGCGCACGCAGCGGAAGTTGTTCGCCCCTTGAATCACGGCGGCGGCAATGGCCGTGCCCATGTCGTATTTACGCGCTTGGATGGGACCGAACAGGTGCGCGTAGTCGGACATATTGCCGATGGTAACGGGCGCGTTGACCGGCCCCCAGGTGGCGGTGCCGACCATGCCGAGAATGTTGGTGGGCAAACCGTTGAGCAGTGTGATCTGCGGTGGAACGATTTGAACGTAAACGTCCGGCACGATTAGGGCCGTGGTGTTGATGGCGCCTTGCTGGCTAACTGGCATAACTCCCCTCCGGGTCAATAAAAAAGCCGCCTGACGGCGGCTTGGATTAGGTTAAATGGAAAACTACTGGGTTTTGGCCGCTGGCCTCGCTATGCGCGCCTGCACCTTTTGGCCGGAATATTCGGCGGCTAACATGGGTTGACCTCTTTCGAGATCATCGATGATTTTTCCCTGTTCGTCGCCGCCGAACGGTTCAATAACGAGGGGGGCGATTGACATAGGCGCGGCCTCCTTAGTAGTAAGTGGTTGATATGATGTCATATTGGCTTGCCCCATCGACTTTTACCCCGACATTGAGCTGGTCTTGGGTAATGGCGGTGTCATCCGCCGTCTGGGTCGTCGCGTATTCGACGCTGTAAATGAAGTCGCGCTGAAATAGCCGGGGCTTTTGCTGCTGGTCGGAAACCGGGCTGCCTTGATAGATCAGCCGGGCCGCCATGCCATCCGTTAGGGTGAGGAATTTCATCGCGGCCAGCGCCACATCCATTGGCTGCGCCACGGCGTCCCGGTGGGACGGGGTGTCGGACCAGACGGTGAGCTGGAAGTGACGGACTTGACGGCGGATTTCACGAATGCTGACGCCATGGCCGCCGACGCGGGCGACTAGGTCATGGGCGTCCGCCGGCAAGGTGACGACCGCCCCGCTGCTGACGGTGCCCGGAATGTCCACCGCGATTAACGCCGCTAACGCCGTGGCGACGCCGCCTAGGGTGTCGCCGCCTTGCAGGGCGTAGACATAGGGCTGGCCATTGGCCAGCATGACCGCGTTTTGCGGAATGGCGATCGCGCCACCGACGGTCACGGTTTGGCCGCTGACCGTCAAGGTCAGAGTCGGCGGCGTGACGCTCAAGGTTTGCCAATCCGCCGGAAAGCGGGTGGTGTTGCGCTCTTCATCGCGCGGGAAAACCGTGACATGGGTAATGCCCGCCGCTAAGTCGGCATCCAGCGACGCCGGCACCGGCCAGCCGGCGTAGACCCGGCACGGTACGCCCGCGGCGCTGGGCTGCGCCGTGCCGGCGGGATAAAGCGCTTGCGCCGTTACGGCGACTAAGGCGTTTTGCACATCGGATAAATCGGCCATGGTCAGACTTCCAGCCGCTCGCATAGGCATTGATAGCCGAGAGCGGTCCAATAAGCGGCGGCAATTTGGTAACGCGCGCCTTGATCGTCAGTGATGATGTCGCGCTCGGCCACCGTGCCGTTAGGCAGGTTGAAGAAGATTCGCCATTGCGGCGCATTGGCGGCGTCACCGGGCAATGTTCGCGCAAGTTTGCGCTTGGCTTTTATTTGCTGTATCGATGCCGCGACAGCAGACGCCACGGCGCTTTCCGCCGATGGCAGCAATGCGCCGTAACTGACCGCGCCGACGCCGCTCGGCCCGCTGGGCCGGGTCACGCCAATGGTTCTGGGATAAACGAAGCTCATAAGACGATCCGGCGGTAAGGATTCAGCATGGCGCAGATGTCCGCGTCCAGCAGGGTGTCGGCGAACCGTTCCATCTGGGTATCGCCGGCGCGCAAGATTTTCGTATTGCCCGCCAGCGGCGCTTGAATCGCGGCGGTGACTAAATTAGCGCAGGCTTGTTTGACAGCGGCGGGCAGCGATGCATATTGCCAGCCGGCAACGAAGGTGACGCGCAAATCGCCGCCCGACAGGGTCACGCCGTCCAGCCATACCCGGCCGTCCGCTTCGAAGCTAAAACCGGTGAGCGCTTGCCACGCGCCGGTGATGCGTTCCTCGACGCTGATGACTTGCACGAGCGGCCAATAGGAGACGGCGACATAACCGCTAGTGGACGACGGCATCAGCTCCACCAGCGGCGCTCCCGTCTCGGTCATGGTAATGGGGACGCTGGTGCCGTCCACGTCGTATAAACAACCGGCCGGCCGTTGCACAAAGCCGTCGATCGCCGTGCTGGCGGCGATCACCTGGGCGGCGGTGGTCGTCGCGGGCAAGCCGTAGACGGTATATTCGGTAGGGTCCAGGTAAACGGGGTTCATGAATCTTTGTCCTTAATAGCGCATGGCGCGCGCAAACCGCGCCAGCGTCATGCCATGTCGAGAATCACGCCGGCGGCGTCCGTTGAAAACGGCTTTTGCGTCGTGGAAACAGACACCCCGCCATCGGCGGAACGCAGCGCTTGCTAAAACGGAATGCCTACGGTGTGGCGTCCGGCCCTTCCGCGAAGAACGGAGCGACCGCAAACAAAAACGCCCGGCGAGGAAGGCCGGGCGTTTGGTCTCAAGAGAAAACCAGCAACAGAATCGTTGGCTTTCCTTGCGAATGCGCAATCCATAAAAAAAGCCGCGCTTCGCTTTGCCAGCAAAACCGCAGCCTATGTATAATACTTCTACAGCGGTTCCGGGTGGCTGTCAAGCAATTGATGCAAGATCATGGCCTGCTCCAGCACCGCAATCGTTTTATAATGCAATGCATCCATAATATCAAAGGCTTGCCTGCGCAAATCCAGCGCGGTCGCCTTGCGGCAGGCCAAATCGTAACGAATCGCGGAGATGCCAATGCGCTCGCCACAGTAGGCGCGAACCAGTTTGGCAACGCCCCGCCGGTAATACGCGCCGCTGCCCAACCGGCCGACGAGATAGGTGACCACGGCGTCAAGCCCCGCAGAATCCCGCCCGTACTGTACGGTCAGGTAGGCGTTTTCGAGAGGATTCAATACCCGCTCGGCCAAGGAAAAAATTAACGCCGCCTGCGCATGGCGCTCGTAGCCGCTGAGGCCAGTCGTGCGGGTCTGCGTCCCGCCGTGCGCCAACGCGGTCAATTGTGTTCTCGCGACAATCGGCATCGCACGGGTTAAATATGCCCAACGCAGCGCATGTTCGGCACTGCGGAAAATTGGCTGTTCATTTCCTATCATACGGTGCTCCCGGCGAAAAAATTATGAAAACGCGCCTTGCCGCAAGACAAGGAGAAAATACGGGACTAACACCATTCCCCGAAAAGATCGCCTTGCCTGACTGGCAATTGAACCGGATGGATCGACCGCCCGGTAATCGTACAACGACGCACCGGCGCTTGCTCTAAACGATGCGCTGCTTTTAGCTCGTTCACCCGCCCGGCCACGGCGTTAATCTGAATGCCCGTAATGGCGACCAGCTCTTGCAGCGAATAATCCCGGCCGGCGCGCATCGACCCCAGTAAGCGCGCTTGCTGGGTCTCCAGCCCACCCTCGCGGCGGAGATGCCGATAGGCCTCTAAACTACTGTCTGCTACCAAGACTTTCATTGCCTTGCTCCTTTCGTTTCGCTGTGATCTTGTATCCGCGGCGGCCGCCAAAAAATAGACGTCCCCCTTCCCTCTTATTCATGACGGAAATTTCTGGCCCGCCATACGCCAATACCCTGCGCGGCCGCCTCGGTGAATTCCCGTGGCCGACGACATGACCGCGCCGTTTACTGCCCCAGTCATTCGGGTTGCGGAACGGCCATTCCAGCCGATGAAAATATGTATCGCATCCTGCAACCCCATCTCGCTGTTTGTTCATCCCGCGAACCCGGCTGTTTATTGCCGTCACCGCGCCGGCAGGCCTGGAATATCTGCACCCGGCGCCTGCGCGCGCCCTCGCGCCGAGCAATACGTTTGTCCCATCGGCTGGACAAACCCACCTTGCGCGGAACGGTATCGAGAGACGGCCGAACGAACCATGCAGAGTGGCGATCCCACCCGCGTCGACGATGACTTTCCGTTCGAAATCAGATGGTTGACGGCGCATTGGATCAAAACACGTACACCCGCTTCCGTGCCGTAGCGCAAGCATCCAAAACCTCCCGGCACTCTCGGCAAACCTGACGACCACCATCCCACACACCTCGCTAAATAGCGTCCAACGGATCATCAGCCGGTTCGTCGCGTGCATCCGGCTTAACCCGCTTGCGGTAACTTTCCCAATCGAAAACCAGCAATCTCCCGCCATTCTCCCGCAAACGGTCAAACGCCCGTTCGCCGAGCGCCTCGGCCAACGCCTCCTTCGCCAAATTGCTAATCACGAGCGTGGGACGAATGTTCTCGTAGCGGCGATTAATCATCTCGAACAAAATCAGTTTTTCGGTATCCGAACCAAACTGGACCCCGACCTCGTCGAGAATGAGCAAATCAGGATTAACGAAATACGCGATGGCTTCCCGTTCGGTACGCTCGCTATAACGTGAATAAGTCTCCTTGACGCAACGCACCGCCGCCATTACCGAAGTAAATACTGCGCTATAGCCCTGCTGTATCACGGCGTTGGCAATGCCTGTCGCCAGATGCGTCTTGCCGGTCCCCGCGGTGCCGCAAAAAATCAATGACGTGCCCTCCTTCAACCGGCGGGGAAAATGCGCGACATAATCGGCTGCCACCGCCAGCACCCGCCCCTGACCTTCCTGTTCAACGGCGAAATTACCAAGCGTTCGGCTATGAAACCGCCGAGGAATGCCCGCGTGCCCGAAAAGCCGTAAAATCGTGGCTTCACGCTGTTGGGCCAAGCGCTGCGTCTGCTGCCTGGCGCACTCATCCCGGTGTTGCTCATCCCGGCACCGCACGCACGCCGACCACCCCCAATGGAAGCGCTGCGCAGTGTAAACGCCATGCTTGGCACAGGTTTGCACCTTCACCTCCAGCGGATTAAAAACGTCCATCGGGGGCAACGCCTGCGTGATAGTCTTGTTTTTCAAAATTTCCATCATTGAATCGGGGCGCCGCCTTAGCCAATCGTTTCTGAACAGGCGACCCTTGTTGCTGCCGCGAACCCATGCGCTGCCCTTTGCCATGCGCCGCCAATTCCTCCACAAATCCGCCGTAATACACCGGATTTGCCGGTGGCGAACCCCGTTTGGCATCGGCGGTATCGCAAGCATGCCCCACTAAATCCACCGATAACGCTTGTGCGATCCACTGCCGAAACAATCCAGCCAATTTGATATTGCCTCGCACCTTGTGGGACGGAAATCCACGATGAATGAAAAACGCCTCCCACTCGGCAGGCGTTTGTGGAACCGATGGAGATACGGCGCATTCGTTTTCCTTCATCGCGACGGGTGGATAGGGAATGGAAGGTGTGATTGTGGTTGTCGGTGCAATTGCAGTTGCAATTGCCGGCGCGCTGACGGGTGGTTGCATGGACGCCGACGCGTGGCGTTTCTTTGCCGCAGCACGGCGTTTTCCGCTTATTTCCAACGCCTTAGCAATTTCTTCATCCGCGCGCCTATTGTGATAACCGTCTGCCTCAAGAATGAAAAATTGCTGGACAACGATCAGCACCGCTTCTTTTTCTTCGTCCGCAACCGCCCTGCAAATGCGCTGCAATTGTTCTGCAATAGCAGGCAATGGCTTGCGTGTTGCATAGTAATGATCGAGCAAGCGGCGATAGGCGCCATCTTCGACTAAGGAAAGATGGCCGGTATCCCGCATGTAGTCGCCGTAATACCAAGAAACCCACGCATTAACCATTTTGGCTCTTTCCCTATTTAAATGATTTAAGATTGAATATCTGCTGACATTTAGTTATTGCATGCTAAACGCATACCCCGTTCCACCAAGTCGCCGTGCTGAACGCATTCATTATTTAGTGCGCATATTCAAATGGTTGTAATAGAAAATTCGTCAGCTATACTTAGCGAGTTCCTCCGAACAATAGCAATCGCTTTATCCTGTACAATAGGAACGATCCAGTCGTGATTCGCTCCGTGGAACGGTGTCGCTTGATACAATTTTTACTGTAATAGCGCACCCTGCGGTAATACGGGTTTTTTCCACCATTCACGGGTAAACGCTCCCCTGCAAACATCAAGTTGCTGTACATGGATGGAAACGCGTTAAGCAAACAAAAGTATTTCTATTTTCAAAACGAGCACACATAATAGTCTAGCTAGTTAATTCAGTAAATAGAAAAACTATTCCGTTTAATAGCTGAACTTTTAGCATAATGAAAACGACTCTCGAACAGTGGCAGATCGACGATGCGGCCCGCTTAAAGGCACTTTTCAAGGCGCGCACTCGGCTATCGCAAGAAGATTTCGGCGCGGCGCACGGCATCGGTTCACAAGGTATGGTCTGGCAATATTTAAATGCCAGAAGCCCGCTGAATCTTGCTGCCGCGATTAAGTTTGCCCGGGGATTAGAAATCGGCGTTGCCGATTTCAGCCCGACATTGGCGAAAGAACTGGAACCGGCCATCACCGCGCCGCCCGCGGCGGAATTGGCACTCCATGCAAACATCGGTCATGCTGCCACAGACACCCGGCGCGTTCCCGTCATCTCCTTCGTTCAAGCCGGCAACCCCATTGAGGCGATAGATTCCTATGCCGCCGGGGCGGGAATGGAAGATATCTTTACCGATCTAGACGTCGGTCAATACGCGTTTGCTTTAGTCATTAAGGGAAATTCAATGGAACCCGATTTCAGAGAAGGCGATAAGGTCATCATTGATCCAGACGTTAACCCAACACCAGGGGATTTCGTTGTCGCCAAATGCAATGGCGACGAAACCACGTTTAAGAAATACCGCCCTCGCGGTATTAACGAAGAAGGGCAGGATGTATTTGAATTAGTGCCGCTGAATGAAGACTACGCCATTATCCGATCGGATCGCGTGCCAACTCGGGTGATTGGCACAATGGTCGAGCATCGGCGATATCGGAGGCGCTAGCATAACGATAGAAGATATAAATTTATTACATTTATTATGCGAGTAACGCATAAATTACAGACAAACGAGTGGAACCGCTCGATTTGTGCGTAGCGCATGACATTGCGCACAATTAAAGCGAGAAGCACTCTACCTGCTCGGCTATTTTGTTAATGTCGGACCTGGTCTGGATCAATCGCCGGCATGCGTGCGGCCACCATGGGTGTGGCCATGGGGAGCCGGTGTGGTTATATCGCCCATCGTGCCCATGTCTTCATCCGGCGGTGCTTTGGCGACAATCTCCTTGTATTGCGCGGGTGTCATATTCGGCAGTTTCCGTAGGAAGGCAACCATACTCCAGATCGTCGCGTCGTCGTGGCTCATTCCCCAAGCCGGCATTGCAGTCATCTTGAGGCCGTGCTTGATTACCCAAAACGCCTCGCGCGGATCTATGTTAATCTTGCTCAGCTTGGGTGGCTGAGGGTATAGCCCGGGGCGGATCTCGGAATTCTTCATTCCAGGCGCCAAATGACAGCGGACACACATCGCGGCGTACTGGCCGGCGCCTTTAAGGATCAGCTGCGGGTCATTGAGATTGGCGGGCAGCACGACGGTAGAAGCATGGTGCGCGACGGAACGTTCGCGCACGGCCTGCAACAGTGCGTAGGTGATTTTCCAGTGCGGGCTATCGGCGCCAGGGTTGTATATGCCTGACCATGCGAATACGCCAGTACCAAGTATAACCGCTAGCAGTAGAACCAGCGCCGTTGTTATGTATCTCATGACCGCCCCCGATAACATGCCAAGGTTGTCGATGCGCATTTCGAAGTGTCCATTCCTCGTCCTTTTCAAAAAATTGCGCTAGGGCCCGATTCAATAATATGTAGATACGCAGACAGTAGCGCTCGAAATTCGATCTGGTTCGATACATATATCCAGAGCCAGATACGGTTGAGTGCATGCAATTAAGGTGTGTGTGTTATCGACAAGCCAACTCAGTCTTGCGTCAATCCCGATGCCGCTTAGCGAGAATGTCAACCGGATTACTGCAGCAAGCGCCCCCTTTGGAAATAGCGTTCGCATGGGCATTCTGATCGAGAAACCGGTACCACGCGGATTTGAACCGCCACCAAGCGCTTCGGGAAAGTATGACACCGCTCTCGTCAAGCAATCGCTCGATATCCCAAAAGCCGACACAGGAAGCATCATAGCGAACACGCAGTCGTCCTCGACGACCGACGCGGGCCTGGAACACGCCGTCGACACCCTCGAGACTCTGAGCAACACGCTCTAATCGTTCACTGGCGACATCCGTGGTGCAGGCAACACGGGTTACTGCGAATGCGCTACCGTTCTGCTCCTTTGCTTTCACTTGCATCGTTGCTCCTCCATATTATCAACGTCTCACCGGGAAATTCGGCATGGCCTTCACCATGAGAGCTAACTAGCGTTTCATATCCCGCTGCTTCTGCTCGAACGCCTCTCTGTCGATTTCTCCACGTGCGTAGCGCTCCTTCAGAATTTCCAAAGCGCCTCGCTCACGCGTGGAGGATCCGCGGGAGGCCGATGCGATCCATTTCACCAATGCAACGATTCCTACAATAACCAGCACCCACCAAAAAATCATGAATATCCAGCCGAAGCCAAAACCAAAATCGCCCATCATATGGGTGCTTCCCATCATGTCTCTCCCTCGCCTGAAACCCTGGTTGTGCACTCAACACCCGGCCCTCTTCCGCAAGATAACGCCCAGCCGGAGAAGATCGCCATATCTACTATTCGTTCTTCCGCCCGAGCTTGCCATAGGCTGCCCGAACGGAATTCATGCACGCTCAGTATCTTCTGGGGCGCCTTCCAGCGGAACGGTCCGAACAAACCGCGAAGTAATCGGAACGAGTATCTTTAAGCCCGATCATGATGCCGTACCCCTTATTTCTCTGTTCGCCCGTGACGCTCCAAGAATCCAACGATTTCCTTGGTCGTATTATTGCCCGGAACGATTTTCCCCATGACAGCCGCATGCCCCTTCATGCGCTCGACCACAGCCGGCCATTCCCGCGCGGTATGCTGCTTGGGGTCTGGCAAGGCATGGCATTGCGCACAAGTCAAGCTAAAGGCTCTACCTGCCCGGCTATCGAGTCCCGGGTACTTCTCGGGGTTGATGGGCTTCTGCGCGTATTTTTCCAAATAGGCGATGATAACGGCGACCTCCCGCTCAGTGGGGGCTACGATTTTGCCCATCATGGTCATCCCCATTCGACTCATCATCTGCATACGCCTATTCATACGAGCGACCACCGGTGGCCACCCGGCTGCGGTGTGCATTCCCGGACCCGGCAACTTGTGGCACTGAGTACAGAACTGCTGAAGTAGACGTGCGCCATTAGATCGCGGTTTCGGCAGAAGATTGGGATTAATCCCTGGCGGCAACCGGTCGCCCATCATCTGCTGCATCATGCCGCGCATTGGGCTTCCGGCGGGGCCATGTGTCGATTGAGGGGTATCGCCTGCCCATAGGACCAAAGATCGACCGCCTAGAGCTAGGCTAGCCGTAACTAGCACTATCGACAAGAAACGTTTTGAGCGCTTCATCAATTTTTGTTTTCCTCAACAGCCAAGACTGCTCCGGTTAACACAAGCCACGATAACTTGAACGTGACGACTTTAAGCCTGAAGCTCTGCCCCATAACCTTCCTCCTGTATAGCGTTGATCATCACCTGAGGCTCGGCCTCACCGCTGACCACAGCCTCTCCTTTTTCCAAACTAACCTTGGCGGATTCGACGCCAGGCACTTTTTCCAGGGCTTTAGTGACGGCCGCTACGCAATGGCCGCAGGTCATCCCGGTGACATTCAGGTTAGTAGTTTGCATGGTCATGCTCCTTTCTATTGGATTAGTTGAGGATCGGTTACATCCGATGGGCGACGGCTGACCTCACGGTCACGGCCCGTAAACGGCGCAGGCGCAGGCTGTTGGCCACCACGAACACACTGGAAAGACCCATCGCCAGCCCCGCCACCATTGGGTTGAGATGAATGCCCCACCACGGGTAAAGCACACCGGCGGCCAGCGGGATCAACAGGATATTGTAGAAAAACGCCCAGAATAGATTGCCACGGATAGTGTTCATGGTGCGCCGCGCCGCGTTGAGGGCGGTAGCCACGCCGGCGAGGTCGCCGCGCGTGAGGGTTATGTCCGCCGCCTCGATGGCGATGTCGGTACCGCTGCCGATGGCGATGCCCACCTCGGCCTGGGCCAGCGCCGGCGCGTCGTTGATGCCGTCGCCGACAAACGCCACCTTGCGCCCCTCGCGTTGCAGGTTTTCCACCGCCTCGGCCTTGCCGGAAGGCAGCACCTCGGCCTGGTAACGCGTGATACCGGCTTGATGGGCAATGGCCGCCGCCGTGCGTGCACTGTCGCCGGTAATCATCACCACATCGATGCGCCGAGCCTTGAGTGTAGCGATCACCGCCACGGATTCGGTTCTAAGCGCGTCGGCTACCGCCAGCACGGCGCGCGGTTTTCCGTCCACCACAAAATAAATGGGCGTTTTTCCCTGGGCGGCCAACGCGGCGGCACGCTTCGTCAGTGCACCGGCGTTGATACCTTCACGAACAAGCAAGCGCTCGGCGCCTAACAACACGGTCTGTCCTTCCACCCGGGCCTGCACACCATAACCGGGAATAGCTTGGAAAGCTTCCACGGCAGGCAGCGCCAATCCTTGCTCCTGGGCGGCGGCCACAATGGCGGCGGCCAGCGGATGCTCGCTGCCGGTCTCGACAGCCGCAGCCAATCGCAGGGCGTCGGCGGACTCGCCCATGGCAGATTCCAGGTCAGTGAGCCGGGGACGGCCTTCGGTTAAGGTGCCGGTCTTGTCGAACACTACGGTATCCACATGACTGAGCGCCTCTAGGGCTTCGCCTTTGCGGAACAGCACGCCCAATTCCGCGGCGCGTCCGCTACCTACCATGATGGCCGCCGGGGTCGCCAGGCCCATGGCACACGGGCAAGCTACTACCAGCACCGCCACCGCGCTGACCAGGGCCAGGGTGATCGCCGGCGGCGGGCCGAAGACGAGCCAGGCCAGGAAAGCCGCCGCGGCGATAATCAGCACGATGGGCGTGAATATTCTCACCACGCGGTCGGCCAGCCCTTGGATAGGGAGCTTCGAGCCTTGGGCGCGCTCGACAAGACGAATGATTTGCGCTAGCACTGTCTGCTTGCCAACCTGCCGCGCTTCGATATGCAGCAGTCCGTGTTGGTTGACGGTGCCGCCAACCACCGTGTCGCCGGCGCGCTTGGCCACTGGCAGCGGTTCGCCGGTAAGCATGGATTCGTCCACGTAGCTCTCGCCTTCGCGCACCATGCCGTCCACCGGCATGCGCTCGCCGGGACGCACGATCACCTGGTCGCCGGGGCGCACGCTGCGGATAGGAATTTCCATCTCCGCGCCATCGCGCATCACGCGGGCGGTTTTGGCTTGCAGACCGACGAGCTTTTTGATCGCCGCGCTGGTGCGCCCCTTGGCGATCTCTTCCAGATATTTGCCGAACAGGATGACGGTAATAACCACCGCCGCCGAATCGAAGTAAAGATTGCGCGCCTCGGTGGGAAACAGGAACGGCGCGAGCAATACCACCAAGCTATAAAGATAGGCGGCGCCGGTGCCGGTCATTACCAGACTGTTCATGTCCGGAGAGAGATGCCGGTAGGCGATCCAGCCAGGGCGAAAAAAACGCCGGCCTGGACCAAACAGCACCACGCTGGCGAAAACGCATTCCACCCAGCCCCAGAAGCGCGGCCACGGCGCCAAGGCGTCGAGCCCCTTTTCCCACTGAGGGAGAAAGGCGGCGCCCATGGCGAGAAACAACACCGGCAGCGTGAACAGCACAGCCAACCCCAGGTCGCGGCGCATGGCGCGCAGGCTGTCGCGCCGCGCCGTGGCCTCGCGATCTTCGCCGGCTTCCTCGTCCAGCAATCGGGGCTGGTAGCCGGCCTCTTCGATGGCGCGGGCCACCTCGTCCGGCCCCAGGCTCGCGGGCAGGTAGCGCAGGCTGGCGCGCTCGGCGGCCAGATTGACGCTGGCGTCGAGTACCCCGGGCAGTTTGTTCAAGGCACGCTCGACCCGGGCGCTGCAACTCGCGCACGTCATGCCGCCCACGCCGATTTCCATCTCTGCGGTCAGCGGCGTGTAACCCACGTCGCGCACAGTCTCAACGATCTCGGAAAGCCCAATGATCTGTGCGTCGAAACGGATGCTCGCGCGCTCGGTAGCCAGGTTAACGCTGGCCTCGCGCACGCCGGACAGTTTTTTCAGGGCGCGCTCGACCCGGGCGCTGCAACTGGCGCAGGTCATGCCTCCAATGCCAAGTTCTATGTGTTGAGAGGAGACCACGGTTAATGCTCTCCTTGATTTAGGGCGGCCAGAATAGGGCAATCCGCCGTGGAGCCGTGGCCGGGACAACGTTCTTCCAAGGCTTCAAGCCCTTGTTTCATGCGATCGAGATCCCGAATACGCGCCTGAATATCCATGATTTTTTCTCGGGTCAACTGTTTGACCTCGGCGGCGCTAGCGCCGGGGTTATCACTCAAGAGCAATAGCTCTCGTATCTGATCGAGCGAGAAACCCAACGCCTGAGCGCGGCGGATGAAGCGCAGCCGTTGGGCCGCATCCGCACGGTACACGCGATAACCCGCCGCCGTGCGTTGCGTCGGCGCAATCAGCCCTAGGCGTTCGTAATAGCGTAAGGTTCCCGCGCCCAGCCCGCTTTGTTTCGCCAGCTTGCCAATCGTCATGGTTTGCATCGCTAACCCTCGTGTTGTGGTAAAGCATAAACCTTATAGCTAAGTATAAAGTCAAGAGAGCCACTTGAGCTAAGTGGCCACGTGGTTCACGTCGAGAGAAAATCGCCAAACGTCTCTATTTTTCGCTCGATAGCAACAAACCGTTTCCCTTGCAAATCAATCGCAACGCGCTTAATCACCTTGCGGCAAACCCGCGCGTTTCAAATGCACTACGATCGCGCAGACCGGCGGAAACACCGCGACAGAGGCTGCCTCTAGTGCTGACTAACATTGGACCGCGTAATCAATGGCGGCAGTAAGTTAAGCGCAACAACCGGTAGTCCATCCACTATAAATAGATCAATCGCTTTTATACCGATGGCGCGCGCGATCCGAAGGAAAACGATGACGCGCCATCGCGCATGGCTTGATCGGATGCAAGAAATTCACCCGTTTCCGCATTATCACACCGCCCGGCACTAAGCACTGAGGATATGTTTTTAACATAATCATTAAATTCATATAGATAACTAATTTGATTAAACTAATTTATCCGATGAGATCGCCACTTCTATCGATCCGCCGCGACAATTTAGCATGCGAGTTAAGAACCGGCATCGTTACGCCGACTCGCTAGCCTGTGGCCCCATGCTTCTTTCTCGATAAATCGCCTAGGTAGTTAGGGAGCGATGGCTTCCTTATTTCGACGAACACACTGCACCGATTCTTCGTTCATTCGCCATGGACGTATTGAAAGCAACTTAACGAATACTCGCTAGCAATAAATAGTTTTACTATTGTTTAGTATGAATAGAAACGCTATTATTAGCGAATGGATTGTAAGCTCACAAGTATTAACCACACGCCGTTAAACCATCGCAACATATCTTGCAATGTATAAAGGGGGCACTATGGGTACGCGAGAAAATTTCTACGAAATGGTGGATTGCCGTATAAACGTATTACGCTGTCAATGCGCGACTTCACCGGAAAAATTTGTTTTCGATTGGATAGCCGACGACCCAAAACTGGGCGCTGATCTGATTAAGATTTACGCGCTTCACTATCATGATCCTTGTGAATTAGGGCATCAAATCCGGCGCTATATGGACAACCAACTGCGGCTCGCAGCGGAATTTATCGTCGAAACGGAAAGCATGGGCCCCATTCCCTAAATCAGCCTACTCAACACGCATTGCGTCGTAGTGCGTTCATATACGAGGAACGATCGCCCGGAAAGCCAGCTACCCAGAACCGCAGCCGTAACGAGCGCAGTCTCTGGAGATGCGGGAACCACCGTGGCGGCATCTTCCAGTCGGTCGGAGCGACAAACCGAAGTATGGGTAACAATGGCCTCGACACGGTACGTTGGCCGTTCGCCGCCAAAAATCGAAGGTTCGCGATAAAATCGGCGGTCATGTCATTCGTCAGTGATGCCCTACGAACACAATTTTCCAGCCAAGCTGATGGTGGGGCCGGCGTTAACCGGCGCATAGGCCAATGCCCCTGGACTGCCGCCGCCCGACCGGACGGCAACGGCGGAAGATGGATGATCCGGCCACGATAGATGGCATCACAAGCGCAAGTCATCGGAAAGCTAGCGTTCGGATTGGCGTCACGTCCCTTATTCCAATGAACGCCAATCCTAATCGAGCAACCGCATGATCGTTACGCCGCGAGCAAAAGCCGCACGACCACAGAAAATATCGATTGCCCCATGACGGTCAAGCCCCTCAGACACCGCAATGGCAACCCGATTGCGATTATTCGCGCCGCCGCTTTTTATTGTGACCGGTAATGACCGCGTTGAGTCCATCGCCCGTAAAGGCGCGCGAAATCGCTCCCAACCCCCTGTGCGGCCTGTAACAATGATAGTGCGCCGACGATGGGATGGGATTGCCTTTCATTCGATCATGCCGAAGCGCTTGTTTACCGCACAGCCACATTATTACGCCGCCATTTCCATCGCATCTAGATGCTAGCGCCTGGCATTTCCTCCCTGTTTGGCGCATCCACAGCCTCCACCGAAGAAAATAGCCGTCTTTTTGGCGCTGCTGCCTGATGAAAACGGGAACGGGAAGCGGAGGAACCGCATCTCATCTCGTGGAATACTCTTTATCGTCTTTTGCGCCCTGCTTTCATTACACCAGATGATTAAGTGGCCGACGGAAAAATTCTTTGGCCTCTGGTTAAAGGACACTCGCCAGAAAATTTTCACCGTCCGCCCGCAGCATCATATACTGGGGGTGAGGATTCATACGGCTTGTCATCACCTAACTGGCTAAGTATTATGATGGAAATTCCACGCACAGCCTGTTTCGCCGAGATCATTCTCTTTGTGAATCACACAATGAGGCGCAAATGAACCCAAGAAAGGTCCGGGTATTAGTCGCAGATGACGAAGCACATATTCGTCAACTCATTCATTTTATTCTCGACTCCCTGGGCGCCGAGGTGGTTGCGGAAGCAGCCGACGGTGAGACCGCGGTGCGGCTTTACCAGGAACATAAGCCGGACATGGTGCTGCTGGATATTAACATGCCGAAGCTGGATGGCATGGAAGCACTCAAGCGCATTGTTGCGACGAATAATAAGACCTTGGTCATTATGCTGACGGCTCAGAACGCGTTGGATGTCGTCAAGCAATGCCTGGAACACGGCGCCCGCAACTTCATCCTCAAAAGCAATTCCGCCGAGGAACTCGATAAAATTATTCGCGAAACCTGGCAAGAGTATGTAGAAGAAATTCGCGGTGGTGAAGGCGCTCATGGGATGTAAACATTCCAACCCATCGGGCTATGCCTTCTGCGCCGTTTGTGGTGAACCGCTAGCCTATAAACGCTGCCGTTGCGGTTTTGTTTGCAGCGATCGCGACAGCTTCTGCGGCCAATGCGGCGCCGAATTATCCAACATAGATTCGACGCGGAAGAAAGGATCGGCGCCAATCGAAGACGCCGATCACCGTCTTGACCTGGGGCAACTGGCGGAACTCGCCGCGCAGGAAAATCAGTACGCGGAAACCCAGAAAGTGCGGGTTACGCAAGACGATATCCGCAAACTGCTGGCCAAACGGAAGAAAAAACTTTCATGATCGAGCTCACCTCTTCACTGATCGAGCGCTTCAGGGAAAAAGCACAGTTGCCCCCCGTCCCGCTCCAGGCAATCATCAGAAATGCCCAGAACGACGCCATAGAGTTCGCTCAACTCATTATCCAGGAGGGGTACCTCGACAGGGACAGCGCCGGCGAGCTTGTGGCGGCGGAGTTAAATCGTACCTACGTTAACCTCAGTAAAAGTCTATTTCAGCAAACCGTTGTCGGCAAACTTCCTCGGGACGCCGCCCAGCGCTATTCCGCTATCCCACTTTACCATTTCGGCAACGCCATTACCGTCGGGATGGTCTCGCCCAACGATCAGAAGGCCATTAAGGAACTCGAAGGGTTTCTCATGACGGCCGTCAGCCCCGTTTTTTGCTTTCAAGATGAAATCGAATCGGCCATCAAGGTCAATTATCAGACCAGCCAAACGGTGGACGACTTGATCTTGGATTTCGACCTGAAACCGTTTCTTTCGGGTCAGGTCAGCGAGACGCAACTGGCGGAATTGGTAGAATCCAAACCGCTGGTTAAAATTGCCGATTCCCTTATTCTCCTCGCGCTGAAAGAACGCGCGTCGGATATTCATATCGAGCCTAAAAAAAATGAAGTCGTCATCCGTTTCCGTATCGACGGCAGCCTAGTGGATAAACTGTTCCTACCGGAGCAAATGGCGTTGCCCCTGGCTTCCCGGTATAAAATCTCCGCGGAGATGGATATTACCGAGCGCCGTAAACCCCAGGACGGGCGGCTTAACTTCGAGCTCCCGATGAAGACTCTCGATTTACGGATTTCTTCGCTGCCCACGCTGTATGGCGAGAAAATCGTGATGCGCATTCTCGGTTCGCTCTACACTAACGCTATTCTCAACTTGGATAAACTGGACATTTCACCGGAAATTCTCCGTCCCCTGAAAGCCACGCTAAAACAGCCGCAAGGCATTTTATTCGTTACGGGCCCCACCGGTTCCGGCAAAAGCACAACGCTATACGCCGCGCTCAATTTCATCAGCTCGCCGATCATCAATATCGTAACGATCGAAGACCCCGTGGAATACGATATTCCCGCATTTAACCAAGTCATGATTAACGATAAAATCGGGCGCAGCTTCCAGGCTGTCCTACGCTCCGTGCTGCGGCAAGATCCCGATGTGGTCCTTGTCGGCGAAATTCGTGATACGGAAACTGCGCGCATTGCAACCCAAGCCGCATTGACCGGCCATTTAGTATTAACGACTTTACATACCAGCGACGCCATTCAAGCGACGACGCGCCTCCTGGAAATGGGTGTCGAACGCTTCATGGTCGCGCCATCGATCATCGGCGTGCTGAACCAGCGCTTGGTTAAACGGCTTTGCGAATACTGCAAAGTCGCTATTCAGCCGGAAGAAGAAACCTTGCGCCAATATTTTTTCTGGGGCGAAGGTACGCCCCTACCAAAAATTTATAAAGGCGAAGGATGCGAGCGATGTGGAGGAACCGGCTATGCGGGGCGCATCGGCATCCACGAATTTCTCAGAATTACTCCCCAGATACGGGAAGCGATCATGACAGAGAAAAATTACGACGACATTTTACGGCTGTCGGTTCAGCAAGGATTTCACACGATTCGTTACGATGGGTTTAAAAAAGCCTTGCGCGGTTTAACGACGATCGAGGAAATTATCCGCGCCAGCGCATCGGAAACGGATTTTGCATAACATGCAGCGCCCTGCCCTCAGCCACACGCCACACATATTCTGGCTACTGCTGGGTTGAGGAGACGCAACGTCCTTAGTTAGCGCTCCAACCACCCAACGGCAGCCGTCCATTGACGGCCTGTCAACCGACCGTCGAAGTAAGGACTGTATCCATGGAAAGTACGAATAACAGTGGCGTGGCCTTACAAGACTTCATCTCCCAGCTTCGCCAAGGGTTTCTTGACGAATTGCCGGAAAGATTAGGAGAACTCGAACGCCTGCTATTGCTATTGGAAAATAGCGAGAGCTCGGGCGAGCCCTTTAACGAGTTTTACCGCGGGATTCATAGCATCAAGGGATCGGGAGGCACCTTCGGGCTCCACTTGGCGACAACGATCTGCCACCAACTGGAAGACTATCTTAACCTTCTGCCCGGAAAACCACCGACATTCGATAGCCACGCCGTCGACATCTGCCTACAACATATCGATCTACTAAGAAATTTCGTTGAGGCCACCCAAAGCGGCGCGACAAGCTTTCCCGCCATTGAAAAGAAAATCGGTGCCCTCCAAAAAGTGGTTTTGGGTCATCAAGAATACACCGCGCTCATTCTCGACCACTCTAAAGTCAGCCAGAATATCTGTTTCAGGACGCTGAAAGATTTAGGTTTTCGCACCGTATCCATGGACGACGGCTACCTTGCGCTGATGAGAGCGCTGACCCAGCCATTCGATATTTTGGTTACCTCCTCCGAGCTGAAAATGCTGAACGGCGAAGCGTTAATCGCGGCATTACGATTGTCGAATAGTGTCAATAAACACATCAGGGCCATTATGCTGACATCCAATAAGGCGCTGTTACATGCTAAAAAAAGAGACATAGACCCGGACGCGGTCATATGGCGAGACGCCAATATCGCCACGAACCTTTCGGAAAAAGTGACCGCGCTCTTTCTGAAAAAAAAATCGCCGCACTAAGCTGGTGTGCTTAACTATTATCCCCACCACACACGGGAAGAAGAATTCGTTGAATAATCGTTGAGGAAATAAGGTCAACGCCACCTTACCCGCTAATAGTAATAAAATTAGCCGATATGATGCTTAATACCGCGTTGGGTAAACAAGATGGCGTTGTAGTCAATTCAGAAAGAATATTGGGTCATACGAACACCTTCGGTCTGGGGCCGGAAGCGATAATGAATTTGGTCGGGGCGAGAGGATTTGAACCTCCGACCACTTGCACCCCATGCAAGTACGCTACCAGGCTGCGCTACGCCCCGAGGGGGTCAATTATATGCAAAAGCACGGCGCCCGGCTAGGTCTGCAAGGATTCTAATATGTTTTTAATTTCGTCGCGCAGCTTGGCGACATCGAATCTGGGTTCGGCTATCGTCATGGACGCTTGCCGGCTAGTCGCGGCGACAGGCAATTTTCCCATGGCGTCGTCCAGACGATTGCGCGCGCCGCTAATCGTAAAGCCTTGTTCGTAGAGTAAATCGCGAATGCGGCGAATCAGCAGCACTTCGTGATGTTGGTAATAGCGGCGGTTACCGCGCCGCTTAACCGGCTTTAGCTGGGTAAATTCTTGCTCCCAATAGCGAAGCACATGCGGCTTAACGCCACACAGCTCGCTGACTTCACCGATCGTGAAGTAACGCTTAGCGGGGATGGGGGGAAGTTCGGTTTTAATCCCGGCTTCTGGCATGCGCGCTATCCACTAACGCCTTCAGTTTCTGGCTGGCGTGGAAAGTGACCACGCGCCGTGCGGTAATCGGAATTTCCTCTCCAGTCTTTGGGTTCCGGCCGGGACGCTGAGGCTTATCCCGCAACTCAAAGTTACCGAAGCCGGATAGTTTCACCCCATCGCCTTTTTCCAGCGCCGTGCGGACTTCCTCGAAGAAGGACTCCACCATGTCCTTGGCCTCTCGCTTGTTGAGCCCTACTTTTTCAAACAAAATCTCGGCCAACTCGGCTTTTGTTAACGTCATAATTTTTCACCTCAGTTACGTAGCTCTGCGCCTATCCGGTCGGACAAAACGTCAACCAGCCGCGCCATCACGGCGTCGATCTCTTCATCATTCAGTGTCTTCCGAGTATCTTGCATCATTACCCGAAATGCAAGGCTTTTTTTATCGGAATCAATGCCTTTGCCACGATAAACGTCAAACAAGGTGAGATCGGATACAACATCAGGTAAGTTATCAAGCATCACGTCCAACATATTCTGTAAATTGATTTTTTCATCAACAACAACAGCCAGATCACGACGCACGGGAGGAAACTTGGAAATCTCATGGCCGTGCGGCGGCGTTCGTTGCAGTAGGGGAGCGAGTTCTAACTCGAAACCCACAACCGGCCCGGTCATTAAGTGATATTTTTGGCGCCAATGTGGATGTAACACGCCGAGCCAACCGACAATCGCGTCGTCGAGCATCACACTAGCACACTGCCCGGGGTGGAAGGCGGGGTGACTTGCCGCCTCGAATCTCGGCGAATCAGGCCAAAATAGCGCCTCGACATCTCCCTTGACATCGTAAAAATCTACGTCGCGCTTTGCCTCTCCCCATTGCTCCGGCTTGGCGGAGCCATAGCTCAGACCGGCGATTCTCAGCGGCTGGGAAATATCCTTCCCAGGAAGGAAACAACGCCCGATTTCAAATAGCCGCGCTCGCTCCTGAGATCGATTCAAGTTAAAACGCAGCGTTTCCACCAGCCCGCCCAATAAGGTCGAACGCATGACCGCCAAGTGGGCGGCAATCGGGTTCTGCAACCGAATCGGCTGAAGATTAGCGGCAAAGTCCGCTTCCCACTCCGCCTCGACAAAACTATAATTGACGATTTCCTGGTAATCCTGCATGACCATGAAGGAACGGATTTCATGCACGGGACGGGCGGATTCCGTTCGCGGTAATAACTGTTCCCTACCTTGAGGTAACAACGCGGGAACATTATCGTAGCCGTAAAGCCGGACCAACTCCTCGATCAAGTCTTCCTCGATGGCCAGGTCGAAGCGATAGCTTGGCGGAATAACGTGGTACACACCGTTTTGTTCTTCCATCGGGAACCGCAGCCGGGTCAGCAGCGCGGACACTTGTTCCGCTGAAAATTCCACGCCAATCACTTTGCTGGCCCGTTCCCGCCGCAAGATGATCGGGTTACGCTGCGGCAATTCACCTATCACTTCGGTCACTGGCCCCACGCGACCACCGCAAATTTCAGAAACTAACTGAGTGGCGCGTTCCAGGGCGTTGCGCGCGAGGGCGAAATCGACGCCGCGCTCGAAACGATACGCCGAGTCCGACGACATGCCTAGCCGACGAGACTTGCCGATAATCGCGCTAGGATTGAAGAAAGCGCTTTCCAGGAAAATATCACGAGTCGTTCCCGTCACCGCACTATGCAAGCCCCCCATAATGCCGGCCAGCGCTTGAGCGCCGTGATTATCGGCAATCACCAGCATATCGTCCTCGAGGGCCACGGTCCGTTCGTTCAGCAAAACCAGCGACTCGCCCGGCCGGGCGAGTCGAACCGTCACATCGCCATCCAGTTGACCCAGATCGAAGGCGTGCAATGGCTGGCCTAGCTCGAGCATGACGTAATTCGTAATATCCACCAGCGGGTGGACACGGCGCAAGCCACTACGCTCCAATCGCTGCGCCATCCAGCGCGGCGTCGTCGCCGCGGCGTTAACGCCGCGGATAACGCGGCCACAATAACGGGAACAAGCCGACGGCGCCTTGATCGCCACGCTGAGCTGGTCGCCGATCTCCGCGTCAAACGGCGAAATTTCTGGCAAGACGATGGCGCACTCCGTGATTGCCGCCACCTCGCGCGCCACGCCCGCCACACTGAGGCAATCGCTTCGATTTGGGGTTAATTTTAAAGTAAACGATTGATCGTCAAGCGCTAAATAGGCGCGAATATCCATCCCAACCGGCGCGTCCTCGGCCAGCAACAGCAAACCGGCGCCGTCCTCCGCCGCCCCGAGCTCCTTGGCCGAGCACAACATGCCATAGGATTCTACGCCGCGCAGCTTGGCCGGTTTAATCGTCATCCCGGGCAATGTCGCGCCGACCAGCGCGCACGGCACTTTGATACCGGGGCGGACATTAGGCGCGCCGCATACAATTTGCAGCGCCTCGCTCTGTCCGCCATCCACCCGGCAAATATTTAGACGGTCGGCGTTGGGATGCGGAGAAACCGCCAGCACTTCGCCCACGACGACATGGGTGAAGGACGGCGCGACCGCGTCCATCGCTTCGACTTCCAGCCCCGCCATCGTTAACGCGTGCGCCAACTCTCCACCGGAGAGCGGGGGATTCACGAATGTCCTTAACCAACTTTCCGAAAATTTCATCAGTTCAATATGCTAGATCAATTTCAACCATGTCACTATGATGTATAATTTCCGCTCAGGCTAGCGGCGAATGACCTTCCTGCCCGGACCTAATGGAATTGCCGCAGAAAGCGCAAGTCATTCTCAAAAAACCAGCGCAGATCGTTAACTCCGTAACGCAGCATCGCTAGGCGCTCAACCCCCATCCCAAACGCGAATCCAGAAACCCGCTCAGGATCGGCGCCAACGTTTCTCAATACGTTAGGGTGCACCATGCCACACCCTAGAATTTCCAGCCAGCCGGTGTGACTGCATATCCGGCAGCCTTCCCCGCCGCAAGCGACGCAACTAATATCCATTTCCGCCGAAGGCTCGGTAAACGGGAAAAAAGAGGGGCGAAAGCGGCTTCGTAGATTATCCTGCTCGAAGAAACGCCGCATAAAATCGGTCAATACCCCTTTTAATTCGGCGAAATTGATACGTTCATCCACCCACAATCCTTCTACCTGATGAAACATGGGCGAGTGGGTGAGGTCGGAGTCACAGCGATACGCTTTGCCCAGCGCAATAACCTTTAGCGGGGGCTGATGATTTTCCATATAGCGCACTTGCACCGGTGAGGTATGGGTGCGCAGTAAATGGCCGCCCTCCAGATAAAACGTGTCGTGCATCGTCCGCGCGGGATGATCGGGTGGAAAATTCAGCGCGGTGAAATTATAAAAATCGGTTTCGATCTCTGGCCCGTCGGCCACATCGAAGCCGATCGAGTTAAACAGGCTTTCGATGCGTTTCTGAGCGCGGCTAATGGGATGGAACCCGCCTCTGCCGACACGCCTGCCCGGCAAGGTGACATCGAGGGACTCGCGCGCCAGTTGGGATTGCAGTTGCGTTTCCTGGATTGCTTCCTTAGCGGCTTTAAGGGCAAGCTCCAGTTTTTCCTTCGCTTGGTTGATCCGGCCGCCCGCTTCACGCCGCGTCTCCGAAGGCATTTTCCCCAAGCCTTTCAGTAGCTCGGTCAACACACCGTTTTTGCCGAGATAACGCGCCTTGGCTTGGTCAAGCTCGGCAAGGCTACCGATGTTCTCTAATTGTTGAAGCGCTTCGAGCAGTATGTCGTCAGGATTACGCATGGAGCTATTTACATCAGAGCGGAACAATAATGAGGCCTTCCGAAGCAGGCCGCCGATCTCTTATTCGCAAGAGCGGCGCGCCTCGAAGGATTAACCACGGATAGCCACTGCGGCGCCGCGTCATCACGCGAGCAAAAAAGGAGGCGGTTCGCCCCCTTTCTCCGTCGTGCTATCTAGGCGCCGAGGCCCACCTTGGCTTGCTCGACGATCTTGGCGAAGGCCGGTTTATCGAACACCGCCAAATCAGCCAGTACTTTGCGGTCGATTTCGATCTCGGATTTCTTCAATCCGCTCATCAACACGCTATAGCTCATCCCGCATTCACGAGCGCCGGCATTGATCCGGGCAATCCATAATGCACGGAATTGGCGCTTGCGCTGACGGCGGTCGCGGTAAGCGTATTGCCCCGCTTTCATGACCGCTTCCTTAGCGACGCGATAGATATTCTTGCGGCGTCCGCGGAAACCCTTCGCTTGTTCCAGGACCTTTTTATGACGGGCGTGGGCGGTTACCCCTCGTTTAACTCTTGGCATCTCAATCTCCTCTTAGGCGTAGGGCATCATCGCGCTGACCGTGCGCTTATCGCTGGCAGACAATAGGGTCGTCCCGCGCAGGTTACGCTTACGCTTCGTCGTTTTCTTGGTGAGGATATGACGCAAATGAGAGTGCGTTCGCTTGACGCCGCCCTTGCCCAGCACCTTAAACCGCTTGGCGGCACCACTCTTGGTTTTCATCTTCGGCATTTAACCAGACTCCATTCAATCGTTCTCTATTATCTATACGGGGCTCCCCTCGCGAGGAAACTTTAAGCCTGCTACCCGTATCAGACTCTCTTTTTTTTCGGTGATAAAACCATCACCATTTGCCGACCTTCCAATCTCGGAAATTGCTCAACCATTCCGTATTCGGCTAAGTCGGCTTCGACACGCCGGAGCAATTTCAAACCGAGCTCCTGGTGCGTCACTTCACGCCCGCGGAAACGCAAGGTCACCTTTACCTTGTCGTCGTCCTCGAGAAAACGAATCAAGTTCCGCAATTTAACTTGATAATCGCCCTCATCCGTCCTCGGGCGAAATTTTACTTCCTTGACCTGGACTTGCTTCTGTTTCAGTTTTGCTTCGTGCTGCTTCTTGCTCTCACGGTATTTGAACTTACCGTAATCCATCAGCTTGCACACCGGCGGCTCCGCCTGAGGTGCTATTTCCACGAGGTCGATCTCCGCTTCCCCCGCTTTCTGCAATGCCTCTTCTAAGCTGCAAATACCGAGCTGCTCACCTTCTTCACCGACCAAACGCACGGTCAGCGCGGTAATTTCGCTATTTAGCCGCGATTCCTTTACTTGAGCGATAGTAGAAAACCTCCCAATCGATTAATCACTTAAGCCACGCTTCCCATTCCAGCCATGTCATTCGTCAAGCGCCCGATAAACGCATCCAACGACATTTGGCCCAAATCCTCCCCCTTGCGGGTGCGCACGGCCACTTGTTGTGAAGCCATTTCCTTGTTACCGACAATCAGCAAATAAGGTAACCGCTGTAAACTATGTTCGCGAATTTTATAGGTAATTTTCTCATTTCTCAAGTCCGATTCGGTCCGAATACCGTTTTTTGTCAAGTAGCGCGTCACTTGCTCAGCATAGTCTGCTTGATCGTCGGTAATATTCAGCACCGCGACCTGGACTGGCGCTAGCCATGCCGGGAACGCACCGCTGTGCTGCTCGATGAGAATCCCGATAAAACGCTCCAGCGAACCGAGGATGGCGCGATGTAACATCACGGGAACCCGCCGGCTGCTATCTTCGGCGATATAACTCGCGTCTAGGCGGCCCGGCATGGAAAAATCGACTTGGATCGTCCCGCACTGCCAATGACGGCCAAGACAATCTTTGAGGGTAAATTCGATTTTCGGCCCATAAAATGCGCCTTCGCCTGGCTGCAGCCGCCAATCCAATTTTTTATTGTCGAGCGCCGTCGCCAATGCGGCTTCGGCCTTGTCCCAAACATCGTCGGCCCCCACGCGCTTTTCCGGCCGAGTGGATAATTTAATGAGGATGTCGTTAAAACCAAAGTCCGTATAGACGCTTTGCAGCAAGTCGATAAAGCGACCCACTTCCCCCTGTATCTGATCCTCGGTACAAAAAATATGCGCGTCGTCCTGGGTGAGGTTACGCACCCGCATGATGCCGTGCAGCGAACCGGAAGGTTCATTGCGATGGCACGAGCCGAATTCCGCCAGCCGTAGCGGAAGATCGCGGTAGCTTTTCAGCCCCTGGTTAAAAATCAGCACATGACAAGGACAGTTCATCGGCTTAATAGCGTATTCCCGTTCTTCAATACGGGTGGTAAACATATCTTCGCGAAAATTTTCCCAATGGCCGGTTTTCACCCACAGCGAATGATCCACCACCTGAGGCGTGCGGACTTCCTGGTAGCCGTTTTCGCGGAAAATACGCCGCATGTATTGCTCGACAATTTGATACAGCACCCATCCCTTAGGATGCCAAAACACCATTCCCGGTGCTTCATCTTGCAAGTGGAACAGATCGAGCTGTTTCCCAATCCTGCGATGATCGCGTTTTTCGGCCTCCTCCAACCGGTGGAGATACGCCGCCAGCGCCTCTTTCTTCGCCCACGCCGTGCCATAGACGCGCTGAAGCATCTCATTATTGGCGTCGCCGCGCCAATAAGCGCCCGCCAGCTTCATCAACTTAAATACCTTCAGCTTGCCGGTGGACGGCACATGCGGGCCGCGGCACAGATCGGTGAATTCCCCCTGCGTGTAGAGGGAAAGCGCTTCATCACCGGGAATGGATTCGATAATTTGCGCCTTGTAATGTTCGCCCCGCTCCTTGAAAAAACGGATCGCGTCGGAACGCGGCAACACCTTGCGCGTGACCGGAAGATCGCACTGAGCGATTTCGGCCATTTTCTTCTCCATCGCCGCCAAGTCTTCCGGCGTAAAAGACCGCTTGTAAGAGAAATCGTAATAAAAACCGTCTTCGATCACCGGGCCAATCGTCGCCTGCGCCTCGGGAAACAACGCCTTCACCGCCTGCGCTAGCAGATGAGCGGTGGAATGGCGAATGATCGCCAAGCCCTCGGGGTCTTTATCGGTGAGAATCGCCAGGTCGGCATCGGTTTCAATGAAAAACGAGGTATCCACCAGTTGGCCATTCACCCGACCGGCCAAGGCGGCGCGCGCCAGCCCCGCGCCAATGCTTTGCGCGACGTCGGCCACCGTGACCGGGTGGTCGAATGTTCGTTCGGAGCCGTCTGGCAAGCGGATAAGAGGCATAAAAAATTCCGGCGACACAAAAAATAAAAGCGCGGACAACCGCACTTTTACTTATGAATTTGGTAGGCGCGATTGGATTCGAACCAACGACCCCCACCATGTCAAGGTGGTGCTCTAACCAACTGAGCTACGCGCCTAAAGAAGCGGCATTCTACCTTAGAATCGGCATCCAACTCAAATTTACCATTTTACGCGCTTTTCCCTGTTGCTTAATTTTTCTTATGGCGTTATAAATTATTCTTTGGTCAAAAAATACGGGAGGAATTCAGCTGTGGGTAATTTGCTTGTGATCGACGCCAATGTCACGCTAGATCTAACGGGGTTGAGCTGCCCGCATCCTTTGCTCGGGGCAAGAAAAGTGTTGGGCGAACTCAAACCCGGCGAAGTGCTGCTCCTAATTTCTGATTGCCCCGGCACCCAGGACGACTTGTTTTCCTGGATCAAATTAACGGACAACGAATTAGTCAAAAGTAGCAAAAACACTGACGGAGCGGGCGAATACTTCATCCGCAAGGGCAAACACTCCCTGCCAACGTTTCAGGTCACGCTGGATATGCGTGGTGCGGTATGCCCAGGCCCCATCATTGAAGCCAGGAAAATTCTGAGGAGCATGCAACCGGATGAGGTACTGCGGCTAATTAGCTCTTGCAACGCCGCGCGTGACGACGTGAATGCCTGGGTTAGGAACAGTGAGTATACTCTTCTGAAATCACGGGAAATTGATCCCGGCGTCCTAGAGTTTTACCTTAAGAAGGATTCCGCTAAGATAGGCAAATGATCCCTTTCTTTTGAAAGGTTGCCATAGTAATCAGTAAGATTGGAGCCGCACAATTAGTTCGAGCCGGAGAAACGACAACAAGAGCACGCAGTATTCTAGTCTGGATCAAATGACGCCAGAGGCAGGCCTAGCCCGTACCACCGGCAAGGACACAAGACTGCTATCTATCCCCTCTAACTAAAAAGCGGTAGACCAGACCGAAAGACACTTAATAGCAGATTCTGGATGCGACTATTGATTGAATGCACCCTAGTGAACGTCAAATAAAAATTATCGTTTCCCTCAATCCAGCAGGATAGTTAATTTTATATGACTATTCCATGAATTAATACGACTCATACCAACGCAGTACTCTACTATTTCAAGCCGCGCCGCGCCGCCATCACGCCAGGGACATCCATCAGTAAATGCAACAAGCGCTCCAATTGGCCCAGATCGCTGACCGTCACGCTCAATCGCATCCATGCTTGTAAACCCCGATTCAGGGTGCGCGCACCCGTCATATTCACTTTTTCGCGCGCGAACACCTCCGACACATCCCGCAGCAATCCTTGCCGGTCGTGGCCCTCGATCTCGATCAGCGCTTCATAGGCGGCGTCCTGCTGCTCTCCCCATTGCGCTGTCAGCAATCTGTCGCGCTTTGCTTGCGGAAAGCGCAGCAGATTAGGGCAGTCCTGACGATGGATGACCATGCCCCGCCCGTGGGTTACGTAACCGACAATCGCATCGGGAGGAACCGGCTTGCAGCATTTGGCCATGCTGGTCATTAGATTGCCCACGCCCTGCACCAAAATACCACTCGAGTGGGGGGGCGTCACGGCATGTTGTGGCGTCGCCAGGGGCTTACGGGGTTCCCCGGGTTCCCGCAACAAAACGGCGATCTGCCGTAAGGTCACATTACCGCGCCCCAACGCCGCGAGAAAATCCTCCGGCCGCGCAAAAGAAAAAGTGCGCGCCAACTTATCCAGCGTCGGTAGCTCCACGCCCAGCCGGTGCGCTTCCCGCTCCAGCATTTCCCGCCCGCGGCCGGCATCCTCTTGATAGTGCTGGTATTTGAACCAATGACGAATTTTAGCGCGCGCGCGCGGGCTTTTGATGTAACCCAGCGCTGGGTTCAACCAATCGCGGCTGGGCCCGCCCTCCTTAGCGGCGAGAATTTCCACGCGCTGGCCATTTTGCAGCCGGTGGTTCAGGGGCATGATATGGCCGTCCACCTTCGCGCCACGGCAGCGATGACCCAAATCGGTATGGATATGATAAGCGAAGTCCAGCGGCGTCGCTTCCGCCGTCAAGGACACCACCTTGCCCTGGGGGGTAAGGACATAAACCGTATCGTGGAAGAGTTCGGTCTTGAAGCGCTCCATCAGATCGCCGGCGTCGTGGATGTCCTCTTTCCACTCCAGTATTTGCCGCAACCAAGCGATTTTTTCTCCGAACCGCGCGTCCTGCTTGCCACCCTCCTTATAACGCCAGTGGGCGGCCACGCCCATTTCGGCGTGCTGGTGCATCTCGCCGGTGCGTATTTGCACTTCCAGCGCCTTATCTTCCGGCCCGATAACCGCCGTGTGCAAGGAACGGTAAAAATTCCCCTTGGGATGCGCGATGTAGTCGTCGAATTCCCCCGGAATCGGCTGCCATAAACTATGCACGACGCCCAGGGCGGTATAACAATCCTTCAAATCCCCCACCAGCACCCGCACCGCGCGCACATCGTACACTTCGCTGAAGTCCACTCTTTTGCGCTTCATTTTGCGGTAAATACTGTAAATATGTTTAGGCCGCCCGTTGACCTCGGCATGCACCCCGTTGCGCGCCAGTTCGTCTTGCAACTGGTTCAACACCTCCTGAATATAACGCTCCCGGTCCACGCGCCGTTCATCCAGCAGCTGAGCGATTTTCTTATAAAGTTCGGGCTCGAGGTAGCGAAAAGACAAGTCCTCCAGTTCCCATTTAATTTGCCACACGCCCAGCCGGCTCGCCAGCGGCGCGAAAATATCCTGGGTTTCCCGTGCCATGTCGTGGCGCGTTTTTTCGTCCACCAGTACTAACGCGCGCATGGTCTGCGTTCGCTTCGCCAGCTTGATGAGCACAACCCGGATGTCTTCCACCATCGCCAGCAGCATCTTGCGCAGACCCTCCATCTGCTCGCCCTTCCCCGTCGAGGCGTCGTCGGCCGTGGGGTACTCGCGAATCTGCCCCATGCGCGCGACACCGTCGACCAGTTGGGCAACTGCCGGGCTAAACGCTTCCGCAATCTGCGTCAGACCGGTTGCATCGCAATCGGGAACGGCGTGGAGCACGGCGGCGGCAATGGCCTCGTGATCCAACTGCATGCTGGCGACAATCGCCGCCGTGCCGAGCGTATGCTGCATTAGCCCCACGCCGCCGGCCACGGATTTCCCCGCGTAGAATACTTCGGCGAACGCAAGCGACCGGTGCAACAAAACCAGCTCTTCCTCCCGACGGCCCTCGGCAATGCTCGTTAACCAGGCCTGCCAATCGGGATTTTCGTCGTGAATAAGATGGGAATGGGATTGAGCGACGTAAACCATGATCTTCTTCGAGGAAACAATGGGGGAGTGTACTCTCGACAGCGCTTCGGAAAAAGCTTAACGCACTACCGCCAGTAACGCCGCTGCCGCCGCCGTTCCGCTACGGCGTCAACGCCTGTCCGGCTAAACCGCAGGATAATCGCGCCGTCTTGGTCGGTACGATAGGGGCGGCTACCCACCGTCCGGTAGCGCGCCACGATTTGCGGCGCCGGATGGCCAAACCGATTGCGGTAGCCGCTGGAAAAGATGACCACCGCCGGCATGACTTGGCGCACAAATACCTTGCTAGAGGAAAATTTACTGCCGTGATGCGGCGCCACCAGCACCGTCGAACGCAACGCGGCGTGGTCATGCGCGACCAATCCGGCCTCGATCCGCCGCGGAATATCCGCGGCCAGCAAAATGGCGCCGCCCGCCGCGCTAATTTTCAGAACGCAACTACGGGCGTTGTCGTTAGCCGGCCGGCCATAGCTTGCCGGCGCGGGGGATAAGAAAGTGAAACGCACGCTATCCCACGCCCAGTGTTCTCCCGCCTGGCAACGCCAATGAGGAATCGGACGGGCCAACAGCGGATGCCGGTTCGGCAGCGAAGAAGCGATCCATCCCACGGGCTCCGCATCCAGCACCGAGGCCGCGCCGCCCAAATGATCCTCATCATTGTGAGAGATCACCACCCCGTCCAGGCGGCTAATCCCGGACGCCCGCAAAAAAGGCATAATGACACGATTGCCACTGTCCGCTCCGCCACCGTATCGCGGGCCGGCGTCGAACAGCAAGGCGTGACTGCGGCTGCGCGCCACGACGGCAAGCCCCTGGCCGATATCCAGCACCGTCACCCATAATTCGCCCGGCGCCGGGCGGGGCGGCGCTACCAGGAACAACGGCAGCATCCCCGCTAATCCTAGCCAGCGGGCGGGAAATCCCCGCGGCAACAGCAGCCAGAAAGCACCCGCTAACGCCGCGACCATCGCCCAAGCCGGGGGCGCGGGGGGTTGCCACACCGCGATCGGCAATCCGCCCAACAACCGCAAGGCCGCCATGCCAATCGCCATGGTATGGTCGGCGACATTCAGCAAAAAGCCCAGCGGCGGGACCATCCCCGCCAACGCGAGCGGCGTCACGACCCAACCGACCAAGGGAATAGCCACCGCGTTAGCCACGGGAGAAACCAGCGACACTTGATGAAACAACGCTAGCAACAACGGCGACAAGCCCAGGGTAATCGCCCATTGAACGATCCCCCATTGGCGCAGCCCGGGTATCCGCCCGATCCGCCCCGTGGTCACGAAAAAAATGATCGCTACTGCGCCGAAGGAAAGCCAAAACCCCGGCGCCAGCACCGCCCATGGGTCGAAAAGAATGACCAGGAATAACGCAGCGGCAAGCACGCGGGACGCTGCGACCGGCTTCCCGCGCCAGATCGCCGCCACTACCACCGCCGCCATCATCACCGTCCGCTGGGCGGGCACCCCGAATCCAGTTAGCCACGCGTAACTCAGCGCTGCGAGTAAGCCCGCCGCCACCGCGGCCTTACGCGCCGGCAATCGCTGGCTTAGCCGGGCGCCGCGCCGCCATCCCCAAAAAACCAGGCCGCCAAACAGGCTAGCCACCAAGGTGACGTGCAACCCGGAGATGCTCATCAAATGGGTAACGCCGGTACGCGCGAAGAGCGTCCACTGTTGCCGGGTGATCGCGCTCCGGTCGCCGATGGCCAGCGCCTTGAGGATGCCGGCGTCAGGCCGCTTGCCGAGAACCGCGTCAAATCGCTGCGCAATACGCCAACGCAAGCGCTCCATCCAATAGCCGAGCCGGGCCGTTCGCGCGTCGAGCCGCTGATTGAGCGCGCGGGCGCGAATGTAGCCGGTCGCCCGCAAATCGTGTTCCAGCAACCAGGCCTCGTAATCGAAACCGTAGGGATTCACATCGCCGTGCGGGCGCTTTAACCGCACGGTCAGCCGCCAGCGCTCGCCAGGCGCGAGACGGGGCGGAGATAGCCGCTGGGCGGCGCGGCGGCGCGGAGCGTACCAAGACAATTGCAAATGGCGCGGCGTTTTCGCGCCTGGCGTCTCCACCCGTTCCACCGTGAAGGGGAAGCGGCTTCTATTCCCCGCCGTATCCGGCAGCCCCGACACCACGCCGACCAGTTGAATGTCCCGCCCTTCCCACGCGCGCGGCAAGGCGTCGGCCAAGCGTTGCTGGGCAAGCCAGGCCGCCCAGAAAAACCCGGCGGCGCAGAACAACAGCCCCCACGCCAGCCGGGACGGCTGACGCCAGCCCGCGCGCGCCAACCCAAGCGCCGCGCCCAACGGGAGAAACAGCAGCAACGCCCAGGACAAGCCGGGCAATACCGCTTGATGCTGCAATAGCCATACACCCAGAACAAAAGCCAGGACATTCAACCGCATGGGCGCCCCCCCCTAACAACAGGCGCTGCCGCCGCCGGGCCCGCGAAAATTAACGGGCGCTGTTTTTCAAGTCTTTTTCATTCCCGCGGCAGCCAGTTGCTCGTAACGGTGCTGCACTTCATCCTGGAGACCGGACAACAAGCTGTCGTCGCCCGTTTCCTTGAAGAGTTGCCGGAACCGGGTCTCGCTGGCGAGGAAATCGCGGTAAAGCACCCGCGGTTTTTTGGAATCGATCTGGAGAGGCGGCTCGCCTTGCTCAATGCGGCGCGGATCGTAGCGCAGCAAGTTCCAATGACCGCTATCCACGGCCAGGGATTGCTGGTGCAGGCTTAAGGAAAGATCCACGCCATGCTCGACGCAAGGGCTGTAGGCGATAATCAGCGAAACGCCGCCGTAGGATTCCGCCTCCTGGAATACCTTCAGCGTCTGCATGTCCTTTGCGCCGTAGGCCACCTTGGCGACATACACCTCTCCGTAGCTCATGGCGATTGCCGCCAAATCTTTCTTCATCGACGGCTTGCCGCCGGCGGCGAACTTGGCGCTAGCGCCACGGGGCGTGGCTTTGGAGGCTTGGCCGCCGGTATTGGAATACACTTCGGTATCCAGCACCAGAATATTGACGTTGCAGCCGCTCGCCAGCACGTGGTCCAATCCGCCGAATCCGATGTCATAGGCCCAGCCGTCGCCGCCGATAATCCACACGCTTTTCTTCACCAGCGCGTCCGCTACGCTCTCCAGTTCCCGCGCCTCCGGCGCATCGATCGCCGACAGTTGCCGCCGGAGATTAACGACCCGCTCGCGCTGACGCTGAATTCCCGCTTCGTCCGACTGATCGGCTTCCAACAAGCCGTCCACGAGCGCAGCCTCCAGCAAGCGGCCGAGCCGTGTCAGCAACTCCCGCCCGTAGGCGGCCTGCTGATCGACGGCCAGCCGCATGCCGAGACCGAATTCGGCGTTATCCTCGAACAACGAGTTGCTCCACGCCGGCCCACGCCCCTCGGCATTGACCGTATAGGGCGTCGTCGGCAGATTACCGCCGTAAATCGACGAACAGCCGGTCGCATTGGCGATCAGCATGCGGTCGCCGAACAACTGCGTCGCCAACCGGATGTACGGCGTTTCGCCGCAACCGACGCACGCGCCGGCGAACTCGAACAACGGCTGGAGCACCATCGCGCCCTTCATGGTGGACGTGCGCAACGCAAGACGGTCGAATTCCGGCAAGGAAAGGAAAAAATCCCAGTTGGCCCGCTCCTGCGCGCGCAACGGCCGCTGGGGCTTCATGACCAAGGCCTTGTGATCTGGATCGGTCTTGCTCACCGCCGGACAAACATCCACGCACAACCCGCAGCCGGTGCAATCCTCTGGCGCGACTTGATAACTAATATGCATGCCGGGCGCAAACTCTTTCCCCGCGACTTGAATGTGCCGGAAAGCCGGTGGTGCATTCTCCGCCAGCGCGGCGGGAAACACCTTACTGCGAATCGCGCTATGCGGGCAGACAAAGGGGCATTTACCGCAGAATATGCATAGCGTTTCGTCCCATACCGGAATATCCGCGGCCAAATTGCGCTTCTCCCATGCCGCGGTGCCGGTGGGATAAGTCCCGTCCGCTGGCAATAAACTCACGGGAAGGCGGTCACCCTGCCCCGCCATGATTGCCGCCACTACTTGGCGCACGAATGCCGGCGCTTGCGGCGCGACCGCCGGCGGCTTCTCGAATACGCTGCTCGCCGCCGCCGGCGTGTCTATTTCGTGGAGATTGGCCAAGGCGGCGTCAATCGCCCGGTAATTACGCGCCACCACCGCCTGGCCTTTCTTGCCGTAAGTCTTCAGCGCCGCCGCCTTAATCGCCTGAATCGCCGCTTCCCGCGAGAGAATGCCGGAAATCGCGAAGAAGCAAGTCTGCATCACGGTATTAATGCGCCCGCCCATACCGCTGGCCTTCGCAACGGCATGGGCGTCAACCGCATAAAAACGAATGCGTTTATCGATTAGTTGTTGTTGCATGCGACGCGGCAGAGTATCCCACACGGCTTCCCGCGGCTCTGGCGCGTTGAGCAAGAATACCGCCCCCGGCGCCGCGTAATCCAACAGATCGTAGCGCGCTAAAAAAACCGCCTGGTGACAAGCGACAAACGCCGCCTCGTCATTGCCGATCAAATACGCGGAATGAATCGGCCGCGGCCCGAAACGCAGGTGAGAAACGGTCACCGCCCCCGCTTTCTTGGAATCGTAAACAAAATAACCTTGCACATGCAGATCGGTTTCTTCGCCGATAATTTTAATGGTGTTCTTGTTGGCGCTGACCGTGCCGTCGCTACCCAAACCGAAAAAAACGGCGTTCATGACACCCGCCGTGGCGCGGGTGCGGAAAGCGCCGTCCCACGCCAAGCTGGTCTGGCCGACATCATCGATAATGCCAACGGTAAAATCGTTTTTCGGCGTCTCGCGGCGCAACTCGTCGAACACCGCCTTGACCATGCCGGGGGTAAATTCCTTGGAAGCCAGGCCGAAACGCCCGCCGATCACGCGGGGTAACGCGGCCAGCTGGCCGCGCATCACCGCCTGGGCCAAGGCGGTGATGACATCCTTATATAACGGCTCGCCGTCGGCGCCGGGCTCCTTGGTGCGATCGAGCACGGCGATGCGTTTCGCCGTCGGCGGCAAGGCGGCGAGCAAGGCATCGACGGCAAAGGGGCGGAACAACCGCACTTTGAGCACGCCGACTTTCTCGCCGCCGGCGCACAAGTGATCCACGGTCTCCTCGACGGTCTCCGCTCCCGATCCCATCAGGATCAGCACCCGCTCCGCGTCCGGCGCACCGACATAATCGTAAAGCCGATAGGCACGCCCCGTCAGCTGGGCAAAACGGTCCATCGCCGCCTGCACGATCAGCGGCATTTGGCGGTAAGCGGGGTTCACCGTCTCCCGCGCCTGAAAATACACATCGGGATTTTGCGATGTCCCGCGAATTACGGGATGATCGGCGGACAACGCGCGAGCGCGGTGCGCCCGCACCCAATCGTCCCGTATCATGGCGCGCACCGTTTCGCGGTCAACCGGCGTCACCTTGGATACTTCGTGAGACGTGCGAAAACCGTCGAAAAAATGAAGGATCGGCACACGCCCTTCCAAGGTCGCGGCCTGCGCGATGAGCGCCATATCCATCGCCTCCTGCACGGAGTTGGAGGCCAGCATGGCAAAACCGGTCGTGCGCGCCGCCATCACATCGCCGTGATCGCCGAAAATGGATAGCGCCTGTGCCGCCAGCGCGCGGGCGGCCACGTGAACCACGGTCGAGGTGAGTTCGCCGGCGATTTTGAATAGATTGGGGATCATCAGCAACAACCCCTGGGAGGAGGTAAACGTCGTGGTCAGCGCTCCGGCTTGCAAAGCGCCATGCAGCGTCCCCGCCGCGCCACCTTCACTTTGCATCTCCATGACCCTGGGCGCCGTTCCCCACAAGTTCTCAACGCCTTGGGCCGTCCATTGATCGGCGGCCTCCCCCATGGGAGAAGAGGGCGTAATCGGATAAATGGCGATGATTTCGTTGGTGAGATGGGCGATGGTCGCCACGGCTTCGTTACCGTCCATGGCGACGCGGTGATGTTGCGTCATAGCGATTCCTTCGTTTCTACACGGCGCAACCACAGCGCGCTGTTTTCGGCTGGGCCGAATGCCATCGCTTAGCGATTAGCAATGGCCGCCGTGACTGCTTCATTCATCTTACGCTTACCCTTCAGCGGGCATCAGCACACCGTCAACCAGACTCAACACCCGCTGCATTCTAGCCGCCAGCCCCGGATCGTGGGTAACGACGACAAAACTGGTCTGGTAGGACTGATTCAGGGACAGCATCAGGTCAAACACCACCTCGGCGGTATGGCGGTCGAGGTTGCCGGTGGGTTCGTCGGCCAGCACGCACGCCGGCTCGGTCACCAACGCCCGGGCAATGGCGGCGCGCTGCCGCTCGCCGCCGGATAGTTCTCCCGGCGTATGGTTGAGCCGATGCGCCAGGCCGACATCGCGCAGCACGCGCACCGCGCGGTCTTCCGCCTCGCGCCGCTCCATGCGCCGGATGCGCAACGGCATGGCGATATTCTCCACGGCGGTGAATTCCGGCAACAAGTGATGAAGCTGGTAAACGAAGCCAAGCGTGCGGTTGCGCACTTGCCCTTGCCGCGCCTCGCTCATGCGGTGCAGCGCCTCGCCGAAAATACGCACCTCGCCCTGGGTCGCCCTATCCAAACCGCCCAACAAATGAAGCAGGGTACTCTTGCCGGAACCGGAAGTACCGACGATCGCGACACGCTCTCCCGGCATGACATTGAAATTCACACCGTGCAGCACGGGCACTTCCAGCTTGCCCTGGCGATAGACTTTATGCAAATCAACGCAAGCCAACACCGGCGTCGGCGACGATACCGCATCACTCATAACTCAACGCTTCCGCCGGGTTGGTCTTGGATGCGCGATAGCTGGGGTAAAGCGTCGCTAGCAAGCTAAGCACCAAGGAAACGCCGGCAATGTTGGCGACATCGCGCCATTCCAGTTGCGACGGCAGCTCGCTAATGTAATAGACGCTCTTGGACAGGAAATGAACGCCAAACGTGTGTTCGATCCAAGGCACCACGGTTTCGACATTGAGCGCCAACAAAACACCCAGCCCCACACCCATCAGCGTCCCGATCACCCCGATCAACACCCCTTGAATAATAAAAATCCGCATGATACTGCCGGGAGACGCGCCGAGCGTGCGCAGTATGGCAATATCCGCCTGCTTATCGGTCACCATCATCACCAAGGTGGAAACGATATTGAACGCGGCTACCGCGACGATTAACAGCAAAATAATAAACATCACGTTTTTTTCGATCTGTACGGCGCGAAAAAAATTGGCATGCTGCTGCGTCCAGTTGGTGATATACAAATTAGGCGACAATATCCCGGCCAATTGCCGCGAAACCTGCGGCGCTAGATATAGATCGTGCAGTTTGAGGCGCACGCCGCTGACGCGGTTGCCCAGGCGGTATAGCACGGCGGCGTCCCGAATATTGATGAGCGCCAGGCCCGCATCGTATTCGTACATCCCCACATTAAATAGGCCGACCACCCGGAAGCGCTTCAATCGCGGCAGAATGCCCGCCGGCGTCACCTCCCCTTGGGGCGCGATCAGTACCACCTTATCGTTAACCGTCACGCCCAGTGCCCGCGCCAGCGCCGCGCCCAGGATAATACCGAACCCTCCGGGACGCAGATCGTCCAAATGGCCGCTTTTCATGTGGCTGCCGATATCCGCCACGCGCGCCTCGTCATGGGGGGAAATACCACGAATCATCGCCCCCTGCACGACCTGACCGTAAGACAACAGCCCCTGGCCGACGATGTAGGGCGCCGCCGCCTCGACCTCCCGGTTACGCAGCGTAGCGGCGGCCACCTGCCGCCAATGCGTCAGGGTATTGTCCGCGCCGCTGATCTGAATATGTGCCGCCACCCCCAGAATGCGGGAGCGCAACTCCTGCTGAAAGCCGTTCATGACCGACAGCACGACAATCAGCGCCGCCACGCCCAGCGCGATGCCCAGCATGGAAATAAGGGAAATGAACGAGATGAAATGATTACGCCGCTTGGCGCGGGTATAACGCAGGCCGACGAAAAGCTCGAAGGGTTGCACGGATAAACGGATACCTTAGGACGAAGCGGCCAGTTTGCCACTTCCGGCCGGTCTCAGGCAAGCGCGCCGCGGCAAACGCCTTGAAAAACCAGCCTTGGAACGCTGCCTTAAAATCCCAGACTATCCAGCAAATCGTCCACGTCCTTTTGATTGTTCACAATATCGCTGCGGCCCTCCTTCTTGACCACCGGGCCGTTCAGCAACCCATCGCCGCCGGTTTTTGACTGTTTCCCCGGCGGACTGCTGAGCAGCAGGATATGGACTAACTGCTGTTCCATCGTTTTGGCGAGGACGGTGACTTTTTTAATCACCTGCCCGGTTAAATCCTGAAAATCCTGCGCCAGCATGATTTCCTGGAGCTGGGCGTTAGTCGCCTGGGTGCGGTCGGGCAATTGCTCCAGAAAATCGGCGGCTTTCGCGTTCCAACGCGCCATGGACTCCGCCGGCGCATTGGCCAGCGTCCGCTGCTCCTCGGCGAGGGCGGACGCCTCGCGCGCCATATCCTCCTGCAAGGGAATAGCGACTTCAATCGCGTTCAGCGTCCGCGTCGCCGCCTGCTCGGTGAGGGTAGCAATATAGCTCAGACGATCCTGCGTCTCGGGCAACTCGCCCACCATATCCTGTAGCGAGCGATCATAGCCGAGCTCCCGCAGCGTTTCGTGTAATTGCCGCACCAAATGGCCTAGCTCGGTATAGCCCTCGTCGGAATTATTGCTGGAAATCGGAGGATCGGAACGGTTACTCACGGGAAATAGGCTCCTTTAGCCAATAGGTCTTCGATAATGGGCGCATCGCCCCTGAAAAAGCGGCAAGCGTTAGGATAAAAGCGCGGCTAGCTAGCACAGCGGCGAATTACACCAACTCCGAAGCAATCGCCGCGTGTAGCCGCAGCCCGCCCTGCCGCTGCCGAAACCACCACAACGCGCCTTTTTTGATGGCCCAATCCGCTTCTTGCCCCGCCAGTAACAACGCCGCAACGCGCCCCAACGTCGGTTGATGGCCGACCACCACCACGGCCCCGCCCGCTGCCGGCCAGTCGGCGGCGGAGAGAATCTCCACCGCCGCCGCGCCGGTATCCAACGCGGCGGCGGTTTCCACGTTGTTGGTCAACGCAGCGGCGGTCTGTTGCGCGCGCAAGGCGGGACTCGCTAATATTCTGGCGTCCGCGGGCAAACGCCCTTTCAACCACGACGCCAGCTTCTCCGCCTGCTTTCGCCCTTTCGCCGTCAGCGGGCGCGCGCCATCGGGATAACCCGCCTCGGCCTCGGCATGCCGCCATAATAGTAAATCCATCGTTCTCCCGCGCGAATTCTCCGGCGGCGGGTTACCATGATAAAATCGGCCTCGCGCCGCCAGAAACCATCCGCGCCGCCACACCACCGTAAACCGCCATCCGCATGATACAAGGGTAGCAGATTCCCATGCATTGTCAGCTATTGATTCCCGGCCTCGCGCCTTATGCTGGCCGCAACCGGAACGCCGGCGACCCGGAAACACCCGCGCTGGACAAAATAGTAGCGCGCGGCACGCGCCGTTCGACCTCGCCGGTGGAAACCGATGGTTGGCTGCTAGCGCAATTCGGCGTTCAACGCCAGCAAGACTGGCCCGTGGCCCCGCTGACGCTGCTCGCCGACGGCGAATCCGCCGGCGCGGCCTACTGGCTGCGCGCAGACCCCCTGCACTTTCAATTTCAGCAACACCGGATCATCGTTGGCGACGCCGCCGCGCTGGGCATCCAACCGGAGGAAGCGACCGCGCTCGCCGAATCGTTAAACCGCCATTTTGCGGATGATCGCTTAGTCTTTCACGCTCCCGCGCCAGAACGCTGGTATATACGGCTGGCGCACACGCCGGACTTACGCACCGTTTCCACCACCGAAGCGGCCGAGCAAGGATGGGACGCCGCTCGCCCGATGGGACGAGATAGCGCGGCATGGCGGCGTATCGGCAACGAAATCCAAATGCTGCTCCACGCCCACCCGATCAACGCGGCGCGCGAAGCTCGTGGCGAACCCGCGTTAAATAATCTTTGGCTATGGGGCGGCGGCGTCCTGCCGGGCGGCCTCCACCGGCCGTTCCAGTCAATCGCCGCGGACGATCCGCTGGCCCGCGGGCTGGCGCTGGCCAGCGGCATCCCGTGCAGCGCCATCCCGGAAAACGCCGATCGCTGGCTAGCCGCCGTCAAACCAACCGATACCGCCTTGGCGGTATTAACCGGTTTGATCGATTGCCGCCGCCGGCAAGACCTCCCGGGCTGGCGCGCCGAAATCGCGCGGCTGGAACAGCACTGGTTCGCACCCCTGACGCGCGCGCTACAACGCGGTGCGCTACGCCAACTTACGCTGCACGCGCCGGGAGCCCGCGCCCTCCATCACCTCGCCCTGCGCCGGCGCGACGGATGGAAAAGATGGCGCCGCGCCGCGCCGATTGATTAACCGCCGCCGCTATCCGATAGCGGCGGCCCGCGCCACGCCGCATCCCGGGCGGCGAAGCGGATGAGCAATTGAAGCCGCGTCACGCCCCGGAACGTATTCAAACTCAGCCGGTAAGCGCAGCGAATCTGGTCTCCTTCCGCCACGGGCACGGGCGAGTCGGCGGCATCCAACGCCCGGAACCAAATCGCCTTATACACGCTTCCCGCGTTACCCAATTCCATCGCTAAGTGCACACCGTCCGCCCCGACCACGCGCAGAGACTCCACCAGAAACCCCCCCTCGAACAACGGTGGATCGAATTCCCGCCCAAACGGCTGCAATTGTTCCAGTTCCCAAAAGGTCTCCCGAGAAATCGCCGCCGGCGGCAACGCGCCATCGGTCAGCACGACCGGCCCGATGGCCTCGTCATCCAGCCAACCGCGCACCGCCTCCTCAACACCCGTTTGCAACAGCGGCAATTTTTCCGTGAAAAGCGTTAACCCGGCCGCACCGCGATGACCACCGAATTTAACGAATAATCCAGGACAGGCGTCCGCCGCGCGCTGAAGCGCGTCGCGCACATGCAGTCCGGGAACGCCGCGCGCCGACCCCGTTAATTGCCCCGGCTCCAGCGCCGGGCATAACACCACCGCGGGCCGGCCAAACGCCTCCACCAGCCGGGAAGCGACAATGCCCTGAACGCCGGGATGTCCATCCGCCAAATAAACCACCAAGGCAACACGCCCCATCGCCGCCTGCCGCGCCGCCTCTTCCTTGGCGGTCTCCACCATGGCGCGTTCGATTTGCCTACGCGCCTGGTTGTCCCGCTCCAACATTAGCAAATACTCAAGCGCCTCCTGATCGGTTTTCGCCAGCAAAAACCGGAGCGCGGCATAAGGATCGGACAAGCGGCTTCTGGCGTTAATCCGCGGCGCTAACTGAAAACCGAGAAAATCTGCCGACAGCGGCTCGTCTTCCATTTTCGTCAGCGTCCGAATCGCGCGCCAGCAAGGGCGGCCGGAACGATTCATCAATTGCAGACCGGCGCCGACCACCGCCCGGTTCACCGCAGTGTCAATGCCCACACAATCCGCAACCGTGCCCAAGCCGACATAATCCAGCATCTCGGCCAGCTTCGGCGCATCCGGCGGCAAAGATCCCCCGGCGACCAATTGCGCGCGCACCAGCGACATCAACAACCAAGCCACCATACAGCCGGCAATGGTGTCATCGGGATAGCCGCAATCCGCCCGGACGGGATTAATCATGGCGTAGGCGGAAAGCGGCGGGCCGTCCGGCGGCAAGGCGTGATGATCGGTGACCACCACATCGATCCCCGCCTGCTTTAAACGCGCAAGCCGTGGTTCGTCGGAAGAACCGCAATCGGCGGTAATCACCAACGACGGCTGTGGCGACCGCGCCAGAATCCGCGCCGCCAAGCGGTCGCTCACCCCGTACCCATCCTCCATGCGATGACCGATAAAACTATCGACCCGCGTTGCGGGAACATCAAAATATTCGGTTAACGCCCGGTAAATCACCACATGGGAGGTGACGCCGTCGGTATCGTAGTCCGTTGCAATCCCGATGCGCTCCCCGCCAACGATGGCGGTGGCGATGCGCCGCGCCGCGCGCTCGGCGTCTTTCAGCCGCCCGGGATGGGGAATATAGTGTAAGCGCGGACGGATAACCCCTTCGAGGTCGTTCGCGCCGCCGGACAACCGGCAAGCTAGAACATGCGCCGATAACGGCGGCAACCCCTTTTTCAGCGCCGCCTGGTAAACCGCTTCGTCACGGGCGCGGCGCTTTACCCGCATGCCAAACAATGCGTTGCTAAGCGGCGTGTTTTTTTACGTCCGCTTGAACGACTTGTTATGTTGCTGGCTTTTCTACCACAAAGACAAGAAACGGCCAAAGCGGCACTCCAATATGTTTTTTGAAAATTGTCTTACAGCCAAGTTGTTCGAGCGTAGGCAATACGGCGACCGATCGACACCCCAGCGATAGTGATGGAATATGCCAAACGGTACTCTCGACTTGATCAGCCAGCCATTTAACGAATGGTGTCTCGGGATCGGTAGAATGAGCAACGCCGATACGACCTCCCGGATTGGTCACCCGGTAAAGCTCCATCGCGGCTTTAGCTGGGTCGTAAACTGGGCACATGCTATATGTCGACAGCACAACATCAAAGCGGTTGTCTTCAAAAGGTAAATTCAGCATATCGCCTGCTTTGAATGCTACGCGATTCTGCATTTGGTCTTTTGCCGCTTTCTCCTTTGCAATCGCAAGCATTCCCTCACTCATATCAAAAAGCACTACCTTGCCGGATTCTCCAATTCTTTGCGCTGCTAGCAACCCCGTGGAACCCGTTCCCGCACCACAATCAAGAACGCTGTCTCCTGTGGCGACCGCTACATCAACCAGAAGCGCTCTCCCGCGCTGGTCTGATTTTGCCGTGAAAAATGCGTGCTGAACATCATATCGTTTAGCGACACGATCATAAATCGCGTTTAGTTTTACCTTATCCAGTGCGCCTCTCATTACACTCTCCTCGGCGCTTAACCAGCAACATAACGCTCGGGTTCAGGGGCGGCGGCGCGCTAGCGACGACGTCCCCTGGAACCCGCTGTTGCCGCTCTGTTGCGCTTAAACAAAACAGTCATTTCTCTTGCCGGAGACTTGTAGCCACAGGCCAGAAAGAATTCTTTAGCCTCAGCGAGTGGTTTTACATAAATGGGAATACCTGGAAAAGCGTGCTCCACTGCAAGAAGCAACGCCCGTCCAATGCCCTGACTCTGTGCCTCTGGATGTACCACTAACTCGCCTAGCATCGTTGAAAAGGCTTGGTCACTAAAAGCACTAATGTAGCCCAACAACTTCCCATTCTTGCTACGAGCGTGCGCTATAAATGGATATGCCATTATTGAGCGAAGCACCAACTCATCCGGGTAATTCTTTCCCCAACCAACAGACTCCATGAGGGAGGAGAACTCCCCGGCAGTTACGTCTTTACTCTTATGAATTACGTAGTCCATGTTCAAGCGGCTAACATTGTTTATACATCAAGAGATGATGTTGAACTATGCGCCATAGCGCATGGCATGCTCCATGTATTTCTACCCCACTGAAGCGCCAGGCGGTTCATCTTATTGTCATCAACATTTGCAATCATCGGGGAATGCTTACCCTGCGTAACGTTCTAATTTGCATTCTGTTGAAAATCGCGGATCGCCCGACTACATGGTTGGCGAATGCGCGATAGTCTGCTAGATTCAGAGTATACGCGGGAAACATGCGTGTAGCCGAGAGAACCAATCCCTCTCGGTACATCCCGCCAGAAAAGCCGCTTGAACGTCCATGGCGAGCGGCGCAGCAATCGGAGTGCGTAGTGAATTATCCTGAAGGATCGGCTTCGGCCCATGCGCCGAAGCCACGTCGTCCCATATAGCCGTCGCGATGCGCACCCAACCACTCGCCCATCTCGGCAAGCGTGATTTAGTCTTCCTGCTGGAAACCGCCAACCGCTCCCTTTCCGTGCGCACGGAACAGGAATTCCGCGAATTGATGCTCGGCTTGGAGCACATCCTACCGCTGGAAGGCGTAGTCACTGGATTATCCAAGCTAGGCCCTGGCAGAACACCGGGGGAAGAGGCCAGCATTATCAATATCAGCTATCCCCTGGAATGGCTGAACCTCTACTTGGAAAATCGCTACCTTGCCATTGACCCTATCATCCGCAACCACGTCGGCCAGTTCAAGCCGCAAATTTGGTCGCAGACATTTAAAACGCTCACTTCCCCCGAGGAAAAGAAATTCTTCGCCCAAGCCAAAGCGTTCAATCTCGATGAAGGGTTGACCTTGGGCCACGTTTGCCGCCGCACCACGGTAGCCAGCCTGCTTTCCTTTCAAGGCCGAGAAATCGTCAGCCATCCCCGCCATGTGGCGGTGCTCGAATACTTAACCCCCTACTTGCATAATTCATTAGCGGCGCTTTCATTAGCCCCTCCAACCCCCGACCCCCGCTTGTCCAAACGGGAAAAGGAAATATTGCAATGGGTCATGATGGGGA
>Ga0316206_1000449_pt1 | contig 56107 bp, 50 predicted proteins | sample 6monthpyrite_MG_FD_204942 | JGI IMG/M metagenome (GOLD analysis project Ga0316206, IMG submission 204942) | Microbial mat bacterial communities from mineral coupon in-situ incubated in ocean water Damariscotta River, Maine, United States -... | ecosystem: Environmental > Aquatic > Marine >...
AACGCTCTTCCGAGAGCAAATTATTATTAATTAACTTTTCAATACAGATTACAATTTCATCTTCTTCAAAGCTTTTTAACTTTAATTTACGACGCATCTCAAGAACCGAATGTTCCCTTCGCGATAATGCAGCAATTGCCACTTCATTAATTGAGCGAGACATATTTATACACCATATTTTGATACAGAGACGCAGAAGCACAGAGAAATACTGTTGAGCTCGAAGCCATACAATAAATACTCTGCGCTTCTGCGCTCCTACACCAAAACCTTATTACTCTTCAGTAAGCTCGGGCACTTCTACTGCCTGATTTTTCTCTGCAGCCTCTGCTGCCTCAGCCGCCGCTGCCACCTCTTCTTTACTTGGCATTAATTCCGCACGGATTTTAGCCTCGATCTCATCCGCTACTGCCGGATTATCTTTCATAAACTTACGAACCTTATCCTTACCCTGGCCTATGCGATCGCCATTATATGAATACCAGGCACCCGCCTTATCTATAATCTTACAATTAACTCCCATATCAATAATCTCACCTTCATGGGATATACCTTCACCATAAAGTATCTCGAAGTTTATGGTTTTAAATGGAGGCGCCACTTTATTCTTCACCACCTTCACCTTGGTCTCGTTACCAATAATCTCCTCCCCACGTTTGATTGCACCAATTCGACGAATATCAAGACGCACAGATGAGTAAAATTTCAGCGCATTACCACCGGTAGTGGTCTCTGGATTACCAAACATAACACCAATCTTCATACGTAACTGGTTGATAAAAATAACCAGCGTATTAGAACGTTTGATATTAGCTGTTAACTTACGTAACGCCTGACTCAATAAACGAGCCTGAAGCCCCATATGAGAGTCACCCATATCACCTTCAATTTCAGCTTTAGGTGTTAATGCAGCAACTGAGTCAATAACCAGCACGCTCACCGCACCAGAACGAACCAGCATATCCGTAATTTCCAGCGCCTGCTCACCCGTATCAGGCTGAGAAACCAGCAACTCATCAACATTAACACCCAGTTTTTCAGCATAACTCGGATCAAGCGCATGCTCCGCATCTACAAACGCACAGGTACCACCCAGCTTCTGTGCCTCAGCAATAACCTGTAAAGTCAGAGTTGTCTTACCCGATGACTCAGGCCCATAGATTTCAACAACACGCCCTTTAGGCAAACCACCTATACCCAGCGCAACATCCAGCGCAATAGAACCTGTTGATATAGCCTCTATATTTGCATTCACGCCGTCACCCATGCGCATAACAGACCCCTTACCAAACTGCTTTTCAATCTGACTTAATGCCGCACTCAGTGCTTTTTTCTTGTTGTCATCCATTTGTATTCCCCTAATCGTTAATTTAGTTATCACTATTCTTTGCATAACGCGATTATTGCGCTGCGGTATAGTTGTAGATTAGTGGATACATTTTATTATGTCAATACTTTTTATCATGTTGATAAAAAGTATTAGGTATATTATATTTATCATCAATGAGGGTTTACTTTTACAGCACTCACCAGAAGCACTGTAAAATCAAGAGAGAGTCATGGCTGATAATATAAAAATGCTGCACGAGATAAAATTTGCAACTCGACAGCGATTACAATTCATAGAAATAATGGCTTACTATAACGGCCACATAAGCCGCAGTATGCTAGCTAAGGCCTACGGCATTTCAGACCCGGCAGCTACCAAAGATCTTAAGCTATACAATGATCTCGCACCGAATAACCTTGAATATAACCCTAGCCTGTTTAGTTTTGTACCCAGCGATAAATTTGATGAAGTATTTGCCGACTTAAGCCCGCAAAGCGTACTCAAAATGTTTGCCCAGAACCTGTTATCAATAGACAACCCTTCTGGTGATGAGCCTATATATGGAATAAGCGTAGAGGAAATCCCCTTTCCAGTACGCCTACCCCGAAAAACCGTTTTAGCACAGCTCATTCGGGCAATGAAAAATAAACGCCAGTTAAAAGTTAACTATCATTCGTTAAGCCAACGAGATACCCCCCATCAAAGTAGAATTATAGAACCACACGCATTAGTGAATAATAGTTTACGCTGGCATGTGCGCGCATATGATCATGAGCATTACGACTTTAGAGACTTTGTTTTATCTCGCTTTACTGAAGCTGAAAAACTCGAATTAGAGGCAGAGTCTAGCCAGAACTATGATGACGACTGGATGGAGTTAATCACTTTGAAACTGGAAGCCCACCCGGCACTGTCTGACAAACAACGCCTCGCACTAAGTTATGACTACAATATGCTAGATGGCATTATAGAGCTACAAGTCAGGCGCTCGTTAGTTGGCTACTTATTACAACAAATGAAAGTAGATACTACTTCTAATTTTTCACTAAACCCGAATGCTTACCAATTAATTGTTAGCAATAGAGATGAGATAGAACCTTTCGCGGGCTGGGCTTTTATGTAGTTACTTATGTTGCAGCGGCCTTCAATTCGCCACTAGTTATTATCATAACGCCCATGCAGCTGATACTAAAAGCTGGCCCTTCAAAGGTGTTTTCAGTGTTATCAAGCATTGATGATTAGGCACAATAACAGCACACAGACAGGCTTAACATTAGCCTTTTAAAGCCCCAATGCGGGTAATTCTATAACTGTAAAGAATTTTGAAACTTTTAATTTAAGATTCTGTATTTTCATAGTATTTCTTACAATTTAGCATTCAACAGAATACAGGGATTATTTATCTTATTGATAAGTATTTATTTTCAAAGCAAAGGCCTGGATTTTGCTGAGTATTAAGATGGACCTATAAAAACTAGAATAATGTAAAGGATAACAACAAATGAATAAATTAAAATTAGCATCAGCATCAATAGCTTTAATTTTATCAACCAGTACTAATGCCGCTTTAATTGAGCGTATGGGCGGACTGGCCTATTATGATGATGTTTTAGACATCACATGGTTAGCGGATGGTAATTATTTACAGAATGATCCAGGAGGATATTATGCAGGTACCGCTAACTGGATAAATGTAAATAACTGGGTTAGTAGTCTGGAGATTAATGGAATTACTGGCTGGAGACTACCAACTGCATTAGATACCGGACCGACAGGCAAAGATTATTCTTATAGTGGTACCGATACTGGTTACAACGTTCAAACAACTGATGGCTCAACCGTCTACAGCGAAATGGCAAGCTTGTATTACGATACATTAGGTAATATTGCTGCTATTGATATTAATGGAAATACCCCCGCAGGTTTTGATGGAACGTATAACAGCGGACCTTTTAGTGAGTTTGGCAATATTGCAAGCTATTGGGTAGCTTCTGCTACAGATCCATCTTCTGCCGCTAATTCATGGGTTTTTGCTGTGAATGGTAGTAGTGGCGCTCAGGTAGACCCGTTAAATACTGGATCATTTGCAGCCATGGTTGTTCTTGATGGTGATATAAGCGCAGTCCCTGTACCTGCTGCAGTCTGGTTATTCGGTTCTGGTTTAATCGGCTTAGCCGGCTTTGCTAAACGGAAGAAAAACTAGTCTAATTGTAGATAATAGTCAGCTAATTTTGTTATCCCAACTAATTTTATTCTTCTATGAAGAATTGATTAGCATATTTTTAAGGTATAAAAAATGCGGGCCTATATAGGCAAATAACCTTTCGTGATAACAACTAATTAATGAACAGAAAAGACAAGGAAAATGAAAATGAAACTCAAACCGTTGCTTAGTATTTCATTCACTTACTTATCAATCGCTGCTTTTAATACCAACGCTGCACTAATTGATAATGGCATGCACACCACCGACGACAATACAGGATTAGTCTGGCTTGACCTTACAGAGACTTTTACAGCCAGCTATGCAGATACATACAATGCCACCCTGACGGGCGGTACTTATGAGAATTACCGTATTGCGACACGTGCAGAACTTGAAACATTGTTTAGCGACTATTTATATGACATTAGCCTCTGGGATCTATGGGGAAATAGCGGTTCACCAATTACTGGGGTATTTTTTGACGACCCCGCTATTAACGAAATAATAACCGGAACAGCAAGTCATGGCGCAATACTCGATGATGCTGGTAATACAATTAATGCGGGAGCAAGGTCTATTAATGAATCAGGCCAACTTATATCAACTGCACTAATTCAGGTTCAGGCCGTTCCAGTACCTTCCTCTATCTGGCTACTTTTTTCAGGCTTAATTGGATTGACTGGTTTTACTAAGCGTAAAAAACATAAAAGTTGAATCAATACTAAATATAAAAAGGCGGCTTTTTAGTCGTCTTTTTACATTTAATGCCTCAAAAGAACAATCAGAATGCACTTTGAATACAGCAAATCAGACGCAATAGATATTTCACCCATTTATCGATTAACGACCTAAAGTTCAGCCTTTATTAACCGCACTTAAACTGTCGTAGTTCTTTACGCTAAGTTATTAAAAATTCTATTAATTTATATTAAATCCATACAGAACATACACTTAGAGAATTGGCGTGATTTCTGCATAAATCGTATGAATAGCTAAAATAAATGCGAAATGTGCAAAGGGAACCGACAAATGAATTCTTTGAAATTATCACTTGGGATTTTACCTCTAGTTCTGTCCACTAGCGTAAATGCTGCTTTAGTCCAGGTAGCAGGTGATACGGTAGATTTTATTTATGATACAGATACTATAAATCCACTCTACGGCAGCCTTCAGGTAGTTGGAGACACAATATTTGCCCTTCCTACCAACCTTGGAGCAGCTTCTACAGATGGAGTTGCCGTAAACACTACCGGCTCTTCAATTGATTTCGTACAGGCAATTGGAACAATCCAGATTGTAGTTCATGACGGTTATTCTTTTGATGGCATTAATGTTTCTGAGCGAGGAAACTACAATATATCTAATGGTGGCCCAGGCATCGTTGACATCGATGCAAGTTTACGTGTTTTTGACTGGAATAATGCTGCACCCATAACAGGCACTGAAGACACAACTAATCTAATCTCAACTAATGATTTCACATTAAATGATGGCATAAATCATGAGTGGACTGCATCAGGTGGTTTTGATCTAACAACGACCTTATGGAATGATGTAAATCATCTTGGACTAACTCTGGACAATACTTTTACTGCTAGCAGTTCGGCAGGTAATTATTCATGGATAAATAGCAATGCAGTAGCTGGTTCTTTCGGTGTTTCAATTGCTACCACAGTAATCCCCGTTCCCGCTGCCGTCTGGTTGTTCGGTTCAGGCTTAATTGGTTTAGCTGGATTTGCAAGACGTAAAAAAGCATAAAAGTTAAAAAATAATTACATTTAAAAGGCGACTTTTTAGTCGCCTTTTTTATTTCTATTAGAGAGTGAGTAAATAATCACCTCATATTTGTTGTGGCCTAAAACTCCAATAACGAGAAATTAGATTCGCTTTTATATTTAACAAAGGAAAAGAATGCCAATATTTATTATTTCTATATTTATACAAGTAGCATTAGTTATTCATATAGTTAAAACAGGTCGTAATACTACGTGGATATGGATTGTTGTCATGTTACCTATGGCCGGCTCAATAGCATACTTTATAATTGAAGTATTGCCTGAGTTAACTGGTAGTCGTAGTGGAAGAAAGGCAAGCTCAAAACTTGGAAAAATAATAAATCCGAACAAAAATTTCAAAGAAGCTGCTCAGAACTTTTCAATTACAGATACAGTTGAAAACTCTATGAAGCTAGCAGAAGAATACATCAGTAAAAACATGTTTTCAGAAGCAAAAGATTTATACAAAAAATGCCTAAAAGGTGTTCATGAGCAAGATCCTGAAATAATGCAGGGCCTTGCAACAGCGGAGTTTGGCTTAAACAACTTCAATGAAGTAAAACTCATACTAGATGAACTTATAGATAAAAATCCTGACTATAAAAATTCCGATGCCCATTTACTCTACGCAAAATCATTAGAAGCTCTCAAAGACACAGACCAGGCCTTACAGGAATATGAAGCTCTTGATAATTACTATCCTGGCCCTGAAGCAACCTACAGGTATGCCATGTTATTAAAAAACAATGGTAACTCAGATAAAGCATCTGATTTAATTAATAAAATTTTACATGAAGCTAGTTATTCAGGTAAACACTATAATTCTTTATATGAAAACTGGATTAAACTCGCGAAAAACGAAAAAACAAGTTAACGATAATATACGAGCTAACTGGCGTGCCCTGGCAAGACTAATAATTATGTAAGCATTAGAGCAACAAAGAAAACATATGGAAATATTTATTATATTAGCATCTATAGCATTCATGTTGTTGTTATGGCTAAATTTTATAGCCTACATAGCAGTAAAGCATGATCAAACACTTAACTCCTTTCAGAAAAAATCACAAATAATTATAGTTTTGTTACTGCCTTATATCGGTGCAAGTTTAGTGCTTCATATGGTGTTTGATCATTCCCCTGAAGCAATACCCAAAAAACTAATACCGTGGCCATTTAAAAAAATAATATATGGGAAACCTCCCAGACCTAATAAAAACTCTGGCAATGAGAGCGGTCATGTAAACGATAGCCATGGCGATTATAATTCTGGAGGTAGTGACGCAGGAGGCGGTGGCGGAGAATAACTTAAAGAAGTTGCCCCCGACCAACCGAAGACTTTACCAAAAAATACAAATATTACACACTATAAAATTTAACGGGTTTATACAATACATCGCCATTTATTATCACTGATTCAACTAGAGCAAATCGGTTAACCTGCCAATTAACTAACCGTGCATTTTCTTCAATCTTGAAATGTTTTATTTTACGCATCAATGTTACATGTGGAGTGTAAACACGATTTTCGCAGCAGTAATCACATTGAGATAAAAACTGACCCAGCTCAGAATGTAATGCCGTTAATCCTACCGGGATATCACTGACACCCAACCAGAAAACTTTAGCTTTTTCAAAAACACCAAATCTATCTAGACTCAAATAAAACTCTTCAAATTTTACTTTTTCAGCCGCCTCTAATACACACGAATACTGCTCTGTTGAAACATTACCTAAAAAATGTAACGTTAAATGTAAATTTTGAAAGTCATATAGCTGAGCATCAAGTTTTGAATAAACTGAGGAAAGGAAGGCCTGAGATATTTCATTTCTGATATTATCATCAGGCCACAGGGCAAAGAAAATACGTTTTGTATTAGCCATCAAAAACCATATTCAGGGAAGCCTTTCTATCGTACTTCCCATTAGGCGTACGGGGAAAATCATCTGTATATGTTTTTATTCTTGTCGGTACCATATAAGACGGCAGATTTTCTTTTAACTGATTCTGCAACTCTTCAAGGCTCATTGAATCCGTCATATTCACCAGCGCACCAATTTCATCAGAAGCACCGTCAGCAGATTTATTAAACACAACAACTGCTTCATTAACATCTCGCAAACCGCATAAGTTTGCTTCAATTTCACCAAGTTCTATTCGATAGCCGAGATATTTAATCTGGTCATCAGCTCTGCCCATAAAAATGAATTGCTGATTATCATCAATTTTCACAAGGTCACCGGTGCAATATAACGGGTCATGAAACAAGTCATGTAACGGATTCTGAATAAAAACTTTATCTGTTTTTTCACTATCTCCAAGATAACCATAAGCAACCGAAGTGCCCCTTACCAGTAACTCACCCTGATCACCTATATTACTCGACAACTCACCATTTTCTTTACGTACCAACATTTCCATATTACGTCTGGCAATACCAATAGGTATTGATGTATTACTATCTTCAGGTTTATCTAAAATTTTATAAAAACTACAATCCACTGTTATTTCAGTGGGACCATACATATTTACAAATTCAATATGTGGATAAATATCCATCCATGAAGAAACCGCCTCAGTAGGTAACACCTCACCTGCACAAATCACATAACGCAAATCAGGCAAACTATCTGGTTTCAAACGTCTGGACCTTAAAAGCATAGTTAAAACCGATGGAACACAAAAAAACGTGGTTATTTTTCGTGTTCTTAACCAGCCAACCAGCAACGGAATTACTGCATTTAACTGTTCGTGTACCAGATGCAGGGTTGCTCCGGTTTTAAATGCGGTATATAAATCGAACGTTGAATTGTCAAAATACAACGGCGCATGATTGGAAATAACATCGTTTTCAGTTAACTGATATTCATCTACACACCAGTCTATATAATCAAGGATTGCCTTATGAGGAATCATTACCCCTTTTGGCACACCTGTAGAACCCGATGTAAATAAAACATAAGCCAGATCGATTGATAAATTTTCGCTCTCAATAGTTACTTCTTCATCTGCAACAAAATCATCAATATTAATTAATAATGGCCGCTTTTCACTTTCTACTAACGATTCAAATAATTTTTTACTTTCTGTGTCTACCACAACCACTTTGGCGCGAGTACTAGACATAATAGACAGCAGACGCTGCGCCGGTGAATTAACATCTACGGGCACATATGCACAATCGGCTTTCAGAATACTCAATATAGACTTAATGGAGTTGACACTTTTTGGCATAAAAAAAGGAATGAACTCTCCCCTGTTTACACCTGCTTTTCTTAGCTTTTTAGAAAATGCATTTGAAAAATGTTCCATGTCCGCATAACTAATTGACTCTTCATCACAACTGACTGCGATTTTGTTTGGGAATTTTTTTGCCGACTCAGAAAAATACTGCTGAACCAATGTAATCACGTGTACAACTCCATTATAATTTATTTATTTTTCAATATCCGTTGAACACCTTTAAAAGCTTCAACTACTGCCTGCATTCTAACTTGGTTACGGTCACCTTTAAACTTAAAGCGCGCTGCTTCAATTAAGACACCCGGTGTTGCCCAGGCAAGCCAGACCGTGCCCACCGGTTTGTCAGCACTGCCTCCACCAGGGCCTGCTATTCCGCTAATTGATACACCAATATTAGCATTACAGCGATCAAGCAAACCCAACACCATTTCTTTAACAACCGGCTGACTTACTGCACCATTGACATCTAACGTAGATTGTTGAACACCCAGCAATTCAACTTTAGCTTTATTACTATAAGTTACGATAGCGCTGTCAAACCATTCTGAACTTCCATCAAAATCCGTAACCGACTTGGCTACCCAGCCTCCGGTACAGGATTCAGCAGAAGAAATTATTCGCTTCTGAATAATTAACTCAGGAACTATCTCTGAAATTAACTGCTTTATACTTTGCAAAAATTCTGTTTCAGTCATAAATTTGTCAACTAGATACCCAGCATCAGTTTTTTATTGTAACGAATCATCGCTCGAATCTCTTTCACGTAAGCTTCGCGGCGCTGAGAATATTTAATTAAACCACCCGCCTGGGCAAGTGCATCGGGTTTTTTACCAGCAGCTCGGTTTTTCTTACGAATCTGTCTTAAAGGCGCATATACACGTCCGGTATTGATATTTTTAATATAACTACGCACAGATTTATTCACACTACTGAATTTTGCAACCTCATGTTTAGTTCCTTTATCACGTTTTTTAGGCACTAAACCGCAACCTTTTCTGTAACACCATTGACCGAAGAAGTTACTACCCTTAGTAGCAAAACGAGATTGTCCCCAGGCTGACTCATTAGCGCTTTGCGCTAATACCAGTTCCAGAGCAACCGCATCAACTCTTTCTAGTAATTTATCCCAGTTTTCCTTTCCTTTTACCCATTCAACACTGTAATCTTTTGCTGTCTGAGCAACCATGGCCTGGTTATTTTTATTTTTTCGGGCACTTTCCAGTGATTTCCTTAGTGTTAACACTCTTTCATTCTCACTTTTAACAATTGGCCGCATAAAATTAAAAAAACGCTTTTTTTTGTCTTTCACATCGACCAGGTTACTCATATCTAGATCTTTGGCCATATATTGCTTAATTTCAGCATTACCAACTAGCGGAGCACATATCGCACCGAGCACAAAACTTAATAAAACAAAGGTCTTCATAGAATTTCCATTAGATATAATTGCGACAAATGTAGCACATCAAACATCACCTGAACATTGCTCGTTTATTGAAATTAATCGATGTTAAGCTTTGCGCTAAGCGCTTGTAAACAGTAGAATTTACCCCATGACTGAAGCCACTGACACAACCCTCGCAACCCCACTAAAAAAAGCCCCAAAAGCCGCTACAAAGGCACCTGCTTCTAATCAGCATACCCCTATGATGCAACAGTTTTTACGCATCAAGGCAGATCACCCAGATATATTACTGTTTTACCGCATGGGTGACTTTTATGAGCTATTTTTTGATGATGCGCGTAAAGCATCTCAATTACTTGATATCACCCTTACTGCACGGGGTAAATCTAATGGTGAACCGATTCCCATGTGCGGAATTCCCTATCATGCTGCTGACAACTATTTAGCCCGCTTAATAAAAGCAGGAGAGTCGGTTGCTCTATGTGAACAGGTTGGTGACCCTGCCACATCCAAGGGCCCTGTTGAACGTCAGGTCATGCGAATAGTCACACCTGGAACAGTAACCGATGAAAATTTATTAGAAGAACGACGTGATAATTTTTTAATGGCAATAGCTTCTTTTAATGAAGAAATAGGGTTATCTGTATTAGATGTGGGTTCAGGGCGTTTTTTTGTCCAGCAACTCAGCAGTTACGAACAGCTGCAAACTGAACTTGAACGCATTAAACCATCTGAAATATTAATATCAGAAGATGACGCTTTGTATCATCAGCTCTCTTCTGCAAAAGGTTTACGACGTCAGCCTCCCTGGTATTTCGAAATTGATACCTGTCAACGATTATTAACAGATCAATTTGGTACGCAAGACCTGAGTGGCTTTGGTTGTGATGGAATGACCCAGGCTATTCTAGCTGCGGGCTGTTTAATGCAATATGTAAATGATACTCAGAGAACGGCTTTACCGCATATACAGGGCATACGTGTCGAACGCAGTGAAGATTCGGTATTACTCGATGCAGCAAGCAGACGTAATCTTGAACTGGAAATTAATCTAAGTGGTGGTTATGAAAATACACTGGCTTCCGTAATAGATAAAACCAGCACAGCTATGGGTAGTCGGTGTTTACGACGCTGGATTAATCGTCCACTACGCGATCAGTCTCAGCTTAAATTACGCCATAACGCCATAGCCGCCCTAATAAAAAATCGCGAATTCTCTGAAATACAAAATCTGTTAAAACATATAGGTGACATTGAAAGAATTATCAGTCGTGTTGCAATAAAAACAGCCCGACCACGAGATTTATATACCTTAGGCAATTCACTTGCACAGTTACCTGAAATCCAGCAACAACTAAAACATGTAACCTCTGATCGTTTAATACAATTGTCTACTTTAATTAGTGAACACCCGGATACTGTTGCGCTCTTACAATCAGCCATAAAAGAAAACCCGCCTGTTGTTTTGCGTGATGGAGGTGTTATAGCTGAGGGTTATGATAGCGAATTAGATGAGTTGAGAAATCTAAGTAAAAATGCTGATCAGTTTTTAGTTGATCTTGAAGTGCGTGAAAGAGAACGCAGTGGTATAAACACGTTAAAAGTTCGTTATAACCGTGTGCATGGTTTTTACATTGAAATTTCTCGCGCCCAGTCTGATGATGTGCCAGCAGACTATATAAGAAGACAAACATTAAAATCTGCAGAACGATTTATCACTCCTGAATTAAAGTCTTTTGAAGATAAGGTATTGAGCGCAAAAGAAAGAGCTTTGAGCCGTGAAAAATCACTTTATGATGAACTGCTTGATAAATTATTACTAAGTTTAGTTCCTCTGCAAACATGCGCCGAAGGTCTTTCCGAACTAGATACTATTTGCTGTTTTGCAGAACGTGCTGACACCTTAAATTATTGTCAACCTGAGTTTCAGAACAAGTCTGCCATTAGTATCACGGCTGGACGACACCCAGTTGTAGAAATTGTAACTGAAAACAGTTTCATACCAAATGACAGTAAATTAAACGACCAGCAACGTATGCTAATTATTACCGGTCCTAATATGGGTGGTAAATCTACATACATGCGACAAACCGCTTTAATTGTATTAATGGCACATATAGGTTGTTATGTGCCCGCAGAAAAAGCTGTTATCGGTTCAATAGATCGAATTTTCACACGTATTGGTGCAACCGATGATTTAGCATCTGGTCGCTCTACCTTTATGGTTGAAATGACTGAAGCGGCAAATATACTCAATAATGCTACAGAAAAAAGTCTGGTATTGATGGATGAGATTGGTCGAGGTACTAGCACTTTTGATGGTTTATCTCTTGCCTGGGCATGTGCAGAAAATCTGGCTCTGGAAAGCAGGCCTTTTACATTATTTGCCACCCATTATTTTGAATTAACATCGATGGTTGATGAAATTAAGAGCGTGAAGAATGTTCATCTGGATGCAGTAGAGCATGGAGATAACATTGTATTTATGCATGCGGTTAAAGATGGCCCCGCCAACCAGAGTTATGGATTACAGGTCGCAAAACTGGCAGGTGTTCCAGCTTCAGTTATTAAAAATGCGCGCAAGAAGCTACAGGTTCTAGAACGCCAGTCAGCAAACAGTCATGAAGTATTTGTTGAAAAATCTACTGGTCAGCTTGAATTATTCAATAATAACCCTCATCCAATTGTTGAACAGTTACAGGAAATACAGGTTGATGATTTAAACCCGAGACAAGCATTAGCACTTTTGTACGAGCTGGCTGAAAAGTCACATAAACATTAATTTTAAATTCTGTTAATTCTGACTTGCTACATCAGAAATAAAAATAATAAACAATGGCAAAATAATGACTATAAAAATTAAAACCATCGGCATTATCGCAAAGGATAAAAGCGCAGCTGTTAAACAAACAGTTAAACGACTTGTAGAGTTTATTAATCAGAAAAAATGTAACATTGCTATTGACCAAAGTGCTGATGGAATAATAGAAAATGTCACTTGCGTAGACAGAGTCACTCTGGCCAAACAATCAGATCTGGCAATAGTTGTAGGTGGTGATGGCACCTTTCTTAGTGCGGTGCGCTCACTTGCTGAACATAATATTCCTGTATTAGGCATTAACCTTGGTCGTTTGGGTTTTCTGGTTGATATATCACCAGATGATATGCTGCAACACCTTGAGCAAATTATGCAGGGTGAATATGTAGATGAATGTCGCTTCCTGTTAGAAGCACAAGTAGAGCGTAATGGTCAGGTAATAGCACAAGCCGATGCTTTTAATGATGTTGTAGTACATATTCGTGATGTAGCACGAATGATCGAGTTTGAAACATATATTAATGGACAATTTGTTAACTACCAACGCTCAGATGGGCTTGTAGTCTCTACTCCAACGGGTTCAACAGCTTATGCATTATCCAGTGGAGGCCCCTTACTTCATGCAACACTTGATGCAATGGTCGTAGTACCTATTTGTCCACATACCTTAACTAATCGCCCATTAGTTATAAACGCGAATAGTAAAGTCGAAATTGTTATTGGAAAAAGCAAACAAACTACATCGCAAGTTACATTTGATGGACAAACTGCATTTGATGTTAAACCCGATGATAAAATAATCATCAGAAAAAAACAGCATAATATCCACCTTATACACCCAACCAGTTATGACTATTATGAAATTTTACGTGCTAAATTACACTGGAGTGAACAACTGTAATGCTTAACCATATTCGCATTCGTAATTTTGCTATTATTGATCATCTTGATCTTGATTTTAAAGATAAATTAACAACACTTACCGGTGAAACGGGTGCTGGAAAATCCATATTATTAGGAGCACTTGGTTTACTCCTGGGTGACCGTGCTGATTCTGATAGTGTACGCGCAGGTTCGAGTAAAGCAGAAATCAGCGCTGAATTTGATATTTCAAAGCTGCCTGAAGTAAATACCTGGTTACAATCTAAAGAACTGGATGCTGATGGTGATTGTCTGTTACGAAGAAGATTAAGTTCTGACGGTCGTTCCAGAGCATTCATTAATGGTAGCCCCGCGCCACTTCAGGACATGCGGCAACTTGGTGAAATGTTAGTTGACATACATGGCCAACACGAACACCAGTCATTAATGAAAGCTAATATGCAGAGACAGCTTTTAGATGACTATGCTCAACATGGAAAACTATTAAATGATGTTAAGAGTGTATTCACTGACTGGAATGCTAAAAAAGAAAAATTAATAGAATTACAAACCGCATGTAAAGACAAAAATGATCGGCTTGATTTATTAAAGTATCAGGTGACTGAACTCGAAGATCTTTCATTACTTCCTGGTGAAACAGAAAAATTACAGCATGAACATCAAACTCTGGCGAATGCGGACCAGTTAAGTGACAACACAGAGTCTACTTTAAACAGCCTTTATGATGCTGATGACGGCAGCATTCATTTACAGCTTTCTAAACAGGCAAGAAAAATAGAAGAGATGTTATCAACTGATAACACCTTATCCCCTGCTTTTGAAATGCTTTCTGAAGCGATGGTTCAAATAGAAGAAACAGCCAGTTTATTACGTGACTACAGAGACAATTTAAATAGTGACCCTGAGCGTTTCGATGAAGTTGAAACTCGCCTGGGAATTATTCATGACTTATCTCGTAAACACCACATAGAAGCAGACCAGTTAATCGATTTGACAGAATCATTATCGTTAGAATTAAATGAACTTGATAATGCCGATGAAAACTTGAGCAAACTGGAAAGTGAAGTTAATAACCTGGATAAAAAGTATAAAACACTTGCCAAAAAACTAACTGAATCCAGAAGCAAAACATCATTAAAACTTAACAAACAAATCAGCTCCTCAATGCAAACACTCGGCATGTCCGGTGGTCAATTTAAAATACAACTTACCACTAAAGATAAAGCCTCAGCCAGCGGTTTAGATTCGGTTGAATATACGGTAAGCACAAACACGGGGCAACCATTTAAAGCCCTTGCAAAGACAGCCTCAGGTGGTGAACTGGCGCGCATTAGTCTCGCTATTCAAATGATCACCGCGCAACAGGGACGTATTCCAACTTTAATATTTGATGAAGTTGATAGTGGTGTCGGTGGTGGCATAGCAGAAATTGTCGGTAAACATTTAAGAGTATTAGGTGAAAACCGTCAGGTTTTCTGCATTACTCATTTACCACAAGTTGCATCACAGGCTCACCACCATATGCAGGTATATAAACACAGTGATGGTAAAGAAACCCGAACAGAAATTATTCCTCTGGAAATGGAACAAAGAGTTGATGAAATATCAAGAATGTTAGGTGGTTTAGAAATCACCCAACAGACAATTGATCATGCTAAAGACATGTTAAATCGCTCTCAACTAGATTCATGATACAGTTTTCTAAACTTTTTAGAGTATAAAACAAGCTAAGGGAATTCTAAGACCACGAAGCGAACATCTTGAAATCACGTATATAAGCCCAAATAGCCCCTTGTGGTATTGATTATGAAAGGCTTGAGTTAGCCATAAGCAAAATTATGTCTGTTCGATTAAATAATCATAAATACCTTTATAAAAAGTTGAATATAAATTGCTTCACAGGTAATCAGGACTGTTAATATCTCTTAATTTAATAAATATTGACATTTATAAGGGGGTAGGAGTAGCCTTATAAAACATAAGGGAATTAATCTCTATTTTCATTTGTAGAAATAATGAGCTCATCCTGTGCTTTAACGCAGTAGGTTTATTGTGAAAGCTGATTCGACAACTAAAAAATATCTTTATAAGTACGCCCGTGTTTATGCGATATTAGGTTTATTGACAGTGCTTGGTACTGGCCTGTCGCTATTCAGTACAGATTTCAAGTCAAATACACCATCTAAATCAAATTATATTACGTTCTGGAATAGAGTTAATCAAGGTGTCACTGCGCCGCAAGCTGATCGGTTTGTTATTGATCGCGTCAAACTTGAGCTGTTAGGTGTGCTAACTCAAGATGAAAATAGTATAGCTTTTATTAGTGTCAACGGTGGGTCAACAATAATAGTAGAAAAAGGTGGAGCAATTACACCTGGATTGATACTTGAGGATATCAATTCTAAAAATATAATTGTGCGTAATACACAAGATTTGGAAAGAGTAGACCTTAAATCAAGTCACAATAATAATTCAAGACAACATGATAATAATGTAATTGAAGATATTCATATACAAACCCAAAACAAAGAACAAATATTCAGAGTTGGTAATGAACAACTTGGTCTCGCGCAAGCGCCTGAAAGTATACGGCAACTTTCGGATAACCAGTATATTGTCAGACGCAGTTATTTAACCGGCCTGTTAAGTACTCCGGATGTTTTTAAACAGGCATTGATAAAGCCTAAAGATGGAGGTGGCTTGATATTTGGGGGTATTCGACCAGATAGTGTCTTTGATTACCTTGGATTCAGAATTGGAGATGAGATATCTGAAGTGAATGGTAAATCAATAGATTCATTATGGGATGTGATCGCAATTAAAGATGATTATGAAAACATTTCTAAATTGGAAGTAAAAATATCAAGAGGCAATAATTCTCAGTACCTGCATTATTTTTTACAATAGACAGGAATTAACTGCCCTTTTTTGCACTTATCATTAAAGTGCTTCTGTCACTATAAATATAACCTAAACAAGCGGGAGATTATCAAGTGAAAAAATCTATATATATTTGTATGTTGCTGAGTTTCGTTTTTTTATATTCATGTGATTCAGATGATGTGGGAGATGGTTCTGAGTGCTCATCTTGTCAATCCGATTCGGATTGTAATGATGGTATGACTTGTCAGGGTTTTTACAATAGCAGTGGAGTCTATGAGCGTTGTTCAACTTACTCCTGTAATACATTTGGGTGCTCAGGTACTCAAAGTTGTTGAATTAAAGGTGTCGCTCCTGATACTGCGGACAGAGCACGCTTCAGCATAACCATAACTTCTCCAAAGCGGAAAAGTTATGGTTTCGTACACATAAACCAATTTCTAAACTGTTTTATGAAAGGTTCATCGCACGTTTTTCCAGCGCCTCTATTCGGGCACTAATAGGAGGGTGTGAAGAAAACAATGCCATAAAACCGCCTTTATCGTTAATTCCAAAAGCTGCCATTTGTTCTGGTAATGGTTCTGGCTCAACCTGTCCAAGGCGTTTAAGCGCATTAATCATATTCTGGTGTCCAGCCAGATCTGCTCCACCGGTGTCCGCAACGAACTCTCGTTTCCTGGAGAAATACATTACGATAGTTGAAGCAAGTACAGATAAAACAACCTGTGCCACCAGGACACTAACAAAGTAACCAACACCATGACCCTGATTATTTTTTAAAATAATACGATCCACAACATGACCAATTACCCGTGATAAAAATACTACAAAGGTATTTACAACGCCTTGAATCAAAGCCAGTGTGACCATATCGCCATTGGCGATATGGCTCATTTCATGTCCCACAACGGCTTCAATTTCACCTTGTGTCATATTGTCTAATAAACCTTGAGACACAGCCATTAAAGCATTGTTTTTACTGGCACCTGTAGCAAAGGCATTCATTGCTGGAGACGGAAATATAGCCACTTCTGGCATTTTTATACCGACAATTTCAGCCTGCCTTTCAACTGTATTAACTAGCCATCTTTCAATATTTGATGATGGATTAGTAATGACAACCGCCCCTGTCATGCGTTTTGCCATCCATTTGGAGATCATCAAAGATATAAATGATCCACCAAAACCAATCACACCCGATAGTATAACTAATGCCTGAATATTAAGGTCTGAACCATTTTCGGCCAGAATGCTATCAACACCTAATAACCTTAAAGTAATACTCAGGACGAACATAATGGCTATGTTTGTCATAATAAATAACATGATTCGCTTCATTGTATAACCTGCATTAATTTTTTAAATATAAACTGACAGCATTTACCCTAAGGCAAACACTATCCTAGATATGGTGTATTTTACATGGAATGAATAATAAGATAATTCGAATATATAGATAGAAAACATCGTTTTTTGCGAAGCATTAGAGCGACGTTAACATGACTTCGATGATTTAATTCAGGTTAGGGATAACCTGCATAAGATAAACATTCCAACGAAAACTCCCGAAAAGAGATGAAAGAGTCGTAATCTAAGTAGAATTGAGTGAATAGACTATATATCGTGATTTTTTGGAAACGACTCTCTTAGCAGGTTAACCTATTATGTTTTCCTTGAACTGTGATTGAATAAGCTCAACCTGATCCATATTCTTGAGTAAAGCATTCACACAATTCTGGTCGAGTTTCTCACCTGCCAGCTCTAGTATAGTTTCAATCGCTTTTTCATTACTCCAGGCTTCTTTATATGATCGTTTACTGGTCAAAGCATCAAATACATCAGCTACAGCCACAATGCGAGCTTCCAGAGGAATACTCTCACCCTTTATGCCTGAAGGGTATCCACTACCATTAACAGCTTCATGATGACCTTCAGCTATATTACGTAAAATATCCATATGTTTAATATTATTTAAGCCAAAGTTTACTAATAATTCATCTATGATTTCACAACCTTTATAAACATGAGTTTTCATAATAGTGGTTTCGTCATCATCAAGCTGACCCGGTTTTAGTAATATATGATCGGGAATGGCTATTTTGCCAATATCATGTAATGGTGAGAACATAAATATGTGTTCAATATAATCATCATTAAGGTCATAACTTTCTGCAAGTTCGGTAGCAATCAAACGACTATAACGGGACATTCTGTCAAGGTGACTACCTGTTTCTGGGTCTCTCATATGCGTAATATGACCCGTGGTTTTCACTGCCGCTGTCAGAGTTTTAATAGAACTAAGCTCATTTATTACCATTAAAGTAATCATATGCGCATATACATCAACATGCCTGAGAACAGTTTCAGTAAATACATCTGCTTTATCAGAATTAAAAAAGATAAAACCAATAAAGTCTCCCTCATTAAATATAGGTAAGGTGTAACTTGCAGCATATCCACCGCGGCCTATTCGACGGGTATGTTCATTCGAACCATTATCAAACGTAAGTAAATTATTAACTACTCTTGGAAGGCCTTTCTCTAATATTTTTTTTAATGATGGAGCCTGATCCAGTGATGTTTGATAATGCTCAAGTGGACTATCTGTTTCACTACTATGCAAATATGTTTTGAGTACTTTTGTTTCGGGATCATATAACGCAACTGCTATACGAACGATAAAGGGAAATAAGTCACTTAAAGATTCATGCGTTGAAACCAGTTTATCTTTTAAAGGCAGGTGTTTGTTAATGTCGGCAAGTTGGTCATAGTGTTCATCCATAGATATATTCTGACCCAAGTTTAGTCTTTTGCATAATATCTTAAATATTTCCTTAATAAGGTAATATTTAAGATCATTACTACAGGTTAATCATTGAACACTGAATCTCAGTATCTGTCCTTATAGTATAGTATAAAAAATCAGCGATACCGATAAGGACAAACCTGCACTTACCAGGGTGCAAATGAATTCATAAAATTCATTGGTCTGGAAACATTACTATTCATACTAGACATATCGTAACGCATTTGATTCATAGACATAGACATGTTGCGCATATTCTTATTCATTTCACTAATATGCAGAGACTGATCCTGCATTATTAATGTCATGCTGTGCACGTCTGCAGACATCTGAGTCATATTACGACTCATATTAACCATCTCAGTAGAAACAATGGTGATATCCTTAGTTAAACTAAAGATAAGAAAAAAGCCGTATATAGCTAAAACAACAAAGCTAAACATAGCAGGATAAACAATTAACTCCCAACGTTTAGCACTTGCTGTAAAAGTTTTAGTTAAATCATCAAGGCTTCTACTTAAAACATGTTCGACACTATCTTTAATAGTGTCATCATAGTATCCGAACATTGATAATTTTTTATCACAAGTATCTGGCGAGTTTGGACAGGTATCCGGGTCAGCCGTACAACCTGAAATACCGGGTTCACATTCTATTGCCTCAATAATAACTTCACGTACATTCTTTATTTTATGCGGCTTATGGTCACTATTCATTATTATCTCAAATATGTTTAACTAATCTAGTTTCACTGGCCTAATTTAACTGGCCTAATTTAACTGGCCTAATTTAACTGGCCTAATTTAACTGGCCTATTTTAACTGGTCTGATTTAATTCGGCCTGTAGTTTATCAGCTGTTTCAGTATCGAGTCCGCGAATAATTCGCAGCAGGTGCTTTGCCTGATAGGAATTTTTTGTCTTACTTAGTTTGAGGGCAGCCTGATAATATGCATCACTCGCCTGTTTCCATTTCGACTGCATATAATACAGATTTCCCAATTCACCATAAACATTAGGATCGTCACTAACCATTTCAGTTAATTGTATGTATGTACTTTCAGCTGTTTTTAAATCACCATTCCAGTAAGCTAAACGCGCCTTAAATAATAACTCTTGGGCACTTAATAAAGAGGACTCATTCTCTAACGGCTGCGACTCTTTTTCATCCATAAAAGTTTCAAGGGTTTCACTTACAGACTCTTTAACAGCCGAAACTATTTTATTCATATCAAGATCTGATTCTTCAGATTCAGTAGTTGCAGGCTCTACCTCAATCATTTCTGAATTATCAGATTCTGTAGACTCATTCATCACATATGCCGGATTAGAAACTGGCTCTTGATATGGTGTTGTAGTATTTGCCAACTCTGTAGCTTGTACTGACGTATCAGATTCACCTATATACTGGTTATATAAAGAATCTTCATTACTTGCAAGTTGATATGAAGGTATAGTAAAGCCTATATATTGAGATGCATCATTCAGAACATTATCAATCGGTTTGTTAAAATATGGTGTAAATATTAATGCGCGATAATAAATCAGAGCTAAAATGGGTAGTAAATAAATAATTAACCATATTGTTTTCTTAACTAAGCTTTTCATTTTTAACTCCAATTAAACCAAATCAGCATATAGAGCTGAGGCTAGTATATTAAATTCTTTAGCGCTTTTGCTATTAGGTGATATTTCATTTATAGACATACCTTCACTTAAAGTCCGTCTAAACATTGTTCTCTGACAAAGCCTGTGAGGTAATACCTTAATACTTTTTATTGTATTAAGCGCCTCTTCAGTTTCATCTGACTCGCGAACCATGGTGTGAGTATCTGCTCTATTAACAAATGCCAATAATTCCAGAGGTTTATCATCTGAATTACACTCTTTCACAATCTTCAAGAATCTCTGCGTCGCCCACAGATCAGGTTGACTTGGTGAAACCGGTATCAACACGCGATCTGCTAATTTTATAGCTAATTTCATATCGTGCATATTTGACGCACCAACATCTACAAGAACATTCTTATCAAGATGATTTTTAATTTCATTGACATCAGTCAACACTTCTAATTCTTCAAAACCTTCATCTTTTCTAACATCAGCAACATCACTCAAGGTACCTTGCGGGTCAAGATCAAATGTAATTATATTCTGATCTTTTTCTTTCAGCCATAAAGCAAGATTAAATATCACCGTGCTTTTACCTGAACCACCTTTTAAGTTTGCAATAACAGTAAGCAATTTAGTTCTACCTATAGTTTTGTGATGAATTAGCAGGAGATCGAGATGGCCTATTTACCGATCTGTTTAAAGGTAACTGTTCTGTTCGCATTATTTTATAATTATCGGGCACAACAAAAATCGCCTTCTTTTGAGCGCCTACTTTTATATTTTTCAACTGTCTGATGTAACCACCAGGTAACTCTTCTTTTATTGATATTTCTAATTGCGGGTCATACCACTGATATGAGCTAACCGTTGAGCCATCAGGCCGACTTATCGTTCTAACCCATCGCTCTGTTTTTCGCCCGTTAACTACTTCTTTTTTTTCAAGTTTCATTTCAGCCATTGAGCCATCATGAAAAAATTCACGAACAGCTAATTGTCTCTTAACATCAACCCAATGTAATGTTCTGATATTTTTTCCGTTTTTATTAGCAACAACCTGCCACTTTTGTGTCGGTTTTCCACTAACAAGCTCTTTCCCTAATAAAGTACAGCTTGCATTTTGAATTCGGTTACAGGGGTTTAAATCCTGATTTTTATTTTGTCTCTCTATTGGCAGTTCAATATATTCCTGGTGTTTTGTGTTTAACTTGATTGCTTTACCCTGATATGGAAAAACGATATCAATAATAACACCCTCAGCTGTTTTCACTTCTGTTCTAACTGCATTTTTACCTACAAATATTTTACTTGTAGTCGAATCCTGCCCAGGAATTGACACAACAGCATCAGCTGAAAATTCTTTATCAGTTATCGATGCATAACACGTATTAGTGAGCAAAAATAACACTATTGTTGAAATCAGTGATTTGAAAATCATGATCATTCGTCTACCTGAAGGTTTAGTAAATAAAATATAAGAAACACATCCCTGTGTACTCTTAATATCAGTAATTAATATTACTGACCGGGTGCAGGTACTGGTGCTGGACCGTAACCAGGGTGACCACCATAAGGTGCGCCATAACCATAAGGCGCTCCACCGTAAGGTGCACCATATCCATAAGGTGCGCCATAACCGCCGTTATAACCGTTGTAGCCATTATAATTATTGAAACGATTATTTCCGTTGTAGCTGTTATTGCCATAGCCATTTCCGTAACCATTACCACGACCATTACCGCTCATATTAAAATCTAAACCACCGTTACCGAGAAAGTCGCCCATTCCCCAACCGTTACCGCTACCATTGTTATAACCGTTGTTATTCCAACCGTTATTATTATTACCCCAGCCATTATTATTAAATGGGCCCCACCAGGCGTCAGCCACCATTGGAGTTGCAAGTGCACCTAATAGGGCTGCTGCAGATATAATCTTTGATACTTTTTTCATTGTATTATCCTCAGTTATGTATTTATATTTTCCTGAAGACTTATGCCTTCTAATCAAACATGTTGCGGAAAGTTCAACATGCGCTAACTAAATCAAATTTCGATTTAATTTATTCTATCGCCAGCCATATCTATTAAATGGCATGTAACCCCGGCCCATATATGGGAATGCATTGTAACCACCATAGCCATAACCAGGGTTTGAATACATTGGCGAAAAACCTCGTGGATCTGAATAAGTAGGAAAATGCCCTGCTATAGGAACTAAAGAAGGATTTCTATTTTGATTCAGTAATAAATTATCATTGCCAAAGGGTTGATACTTTGGTTGTTTATTAGCATGAACATTGTTATTAACAACTGTTTTTGTTTTATTCTTATTTTTCTTTGATTTTTCTGAATATTTTTCAGGTACAGTGCCCCATGGGCGTTTGGCATTCATATTAGAAAAGCCATCATTTTCAGGTTTTTTAATAATCCATGGATTTACCGATTTTCTCTGCGGTTCAGTTAAAGCATATTTGCTCGCTTCATATTTGCTAGTAGAAACAGGTTTACGAACAGGCTTGTTACGAATATTAAAATTCGAGCCTGTTTTCCATTTTTTAAGGTCATGAATATTGGCAGCATGATCATGATGCGAGTGACCATATAGTGACCCGTTCTGATTCGAGTATGATGCAAATGGAATAACGGCTATCACTGACAGACTCAGAATTGCAACTACATGAGTGTTTAATATATTCATAATTATCCCTAAAAATCCTCGAATTTAACGTGAGTATCTATTGTATGGATTTGTATTAGGCTGCCCATTTATAGCCCCTGGATATGGTCGCTGCATTGGAGAAGGTGCAAACTGTCTATTTATGGGTGCATTATAATAAGGTTGAGGCCGATATTGAGACATCGCTGGAGCCTGAGGCTGGCGAGGTTGCTGAGCAAACTGTCCAGGCATATTCTGCTGGCCTGAGTTAAATGGCTGATTCATCATAGGTTGTTGTTGCATAACCCGGGGTTGTAAAACCTGAGGCTGCATAAACTGCCTGTTTGAAGACATCTGATTAACAGGTGGCGACTGCTGCATATTATTAAATCCACCTGTAGATGACTGGTTGTGCTGCATTGAATTTTGCCCTGAATTTTGTCTCGAATTTTGCATAGGCATTTGCATAGGCATTGGTGGATTCTCTTTCATTACAGCTAACTGTTGCTGCTGTTGCTCTAACATTTTATTCTTCATCCAGTCTGGAAGATCTTTTGCTTTCTCTATTTGTAACTTTTGATTTTTAGCAAATTTATCAAGTTGAGACTGCCAGTATTCTTTCATTTTTTTATTATTTTCAGAGACCCATTTTTTACTCTCTTCATTTCTTTTTTTAGCGAGTGCTTCTGCTTTTACAAGGTACTCTTTAAAACGTTTTTCATTTTCTTTATTTTTAGCTTCATTCTCCTGAAGCATTTTTTCTATTTTATCTTTATTTTCCTGTTGTTTACTTAACACCCACTCCGGCATCTGATTTGCAGGTTTATGCGATGGCTGATTATTTACAGGAAACCGATTAAAAGCCTGTGTTGCCTGACTTTGTTGATACGGATTAATTTGAGCTTGTTGAGACCCATAGGGCACAAACGCTGGTGGTGTATTACTCATAATAGATTTATACGGTCCAGGTGGTGGCATAATTTGATCATTTTCAACCACTGTAGCATTTAACTGAGTACTCACTAACATCACACCTGTTATCAATAATATTCTAGTAATTTTCATATTCTTACCCTACTCAACTCATTTATTTTCAAGGTTTAGGTCAATTTTTTATAACTAATTTTCTCAATCATTATTCGTATCGTCGTCAGAATCATCTTTTAATTTAATGCCTCTACGTTTTTTCACTACAGCCTTTTTCTTAGGCGCTGCTTTCTTCTCAGGCGTTACCTTCTTCTTAGGTGCTGCTTTCTTCTTAGGAGCTACCTTCTTCTTTGGTGCCGATTTCTTTTTAGGTGCTTTTTTTGCAACCGTCTCTTCAGATGCTTGTTCCTTAGAAGCCGTTTTATCATCAGCTGGTTTTTCCTTAGGCTGCTTATCATCTGCTGGACTGGCTTTCTGAGCCTCAGGCTGCGGATCTTCAGGTGTCGGTGTTGAATCGACTGAAGGCTCCGAAGCATAATTCTCAGTTGACGAATCATTTTGTGATGGCCCAAAAACTCGATCAATTCCCATTTTCGCCATAATCACAAACATGCGGCCGATATAAAATAACCACATTGCCGCATTAATAACTGAAGAATAAATAGTCATCCATAATGGTAATTTGTATTCTTCTGGTTCTTCACGATAAACAATGATTTCCCCGTCATCACAACGACACATGTAAAAATGCTTCTTGATACTGATACAACCCAACGGAATAACAACCAGAGTTAGTACCGTAGCAACACCCGCACCAAACAATAAACTAACAGCCATACCTTTAAAAATAAGGTCGTCAAGTATCATGTAAGAACCAGCCATTAATGTTAATGCTGTAATTAAAATAGGACGCATACGCGCTTTACCCGCATTTAAAACAGCATCACATATCTCACCACCATCAGCGACTTCATGTTTAACGAACTCAACAAGCAGAATTGAGTTCCTGACGACAATTCCTGCAAGAGCAATAAAGCCAATCATAGAGGTTGCAGTGAATTCTGCACCCGTAATCATATGACCCGGTATGATGCCGATCAAAGTCAGCGGAATTGGAGCCATAATCAGGCCACCCAGAGTAAAATCTTTAAACTCCCAGACTATCAGCCCATAGATTAGTAACATAGCAGCCATAAAAGCACCGCCCATATCACGAAATGTTTCGTAAGTTACAGTCCATTCACCACCCCATTCGAATGCAGATTTAAAGTCATCTTTTGGTGGCCCAAGTAACCCCATTGGCATACCAGTTATTGTTTGCCCATCTGGAGTGGTGTAATTTTCGAGCAAATCCTCTATAGAAAACATGCCGTAGATAGGTGCGCCTAATCGACCAGCCATTTCACCGGTTACATACTCTACATCACGTAAATCTTTGTGATACACAATAGGGTCTTCAGTTGCGCGAACAAAACTTCCTAACTCTGTTAATGGTATAGATTGTCCATTAACACCTTTAATCGGCATATTACCCAGGCGATTTATTTCTGAGCGAACACCCATCGGTGCCTGAATAACAATATAAGTAGGTTCTAATAATTTACCTTTTTTAACATCACCTAATTTATAACCTCCCATCACCATTGCCAGGGTTTGATTAATGGTGGTTACAGAGACACCACGACGAGCTGCTTTTTTTGTATCAACTTCAAATCGCCAGTACTCATACTCGTCTGCCATATAATTATCAACATCAACAAGACCTTCAGCCTGCTCAAAGATACCTGTCATATCTTTTGCTACCTGTCTACGAGTCTTCGCATCGGGTCCATAAATCTCTGCAACAACGGTTTGTAAAACAGGTGGCCCGGGCGGCATCTCTACTACCTGTATTCGAGCGCCCATTTCATCAGCTAGTGGTTTTAATAATTCACGTGCATTTACAGCAATATCATGGCTAAAACGTTCACGGTCATCCTTATCTAATAACATAACCTGAATATCAGCATGCCAGGGCTGCTTACGAATGTAATAATGTCTAACCATGCCATTGAAATTAAATGGTGATGAAGTACCCACATAAGTTTGAATTGCAGTAATTTCGGGAATTTCCTGAAGTTTTGCAGCTAAACGAGATGTTAAATTTGCAGTCACTGGCAAAGCCGTGCCTTCAGGCATATTGATAACGACATTAAATTCAGGCTTATTATCGAACGGTAACATTTTTACGGTTACTGCCTGTATTGAAAATAGATAACAGGAAATAAACGTTAAAGCAATTAGTGAAATCAGAAATATTCTACCGACTAACTTATTATTCATTAGTGGTTTCATAATCGGTTCGTAAAAACGACCAACTAGTTCGATTTGTCGTTTTTCTCTTTTCTCTGCTTTCTTTAGTGCTTCCAGATCAGGACGCAAGCGCATTGCAAACCAGGGAACAAAAATAAATGCGGCTAACAATGAAAGGAACATAGCTGCTGAACCAAGAACGGGAATGGGTCGCATATAAGGCCCCATCAGACCACTTACAAAACCCATTGCTAATAATGCAGCAATGATGGCCAGTGTAGCCATAATTGTCGGATTACCAACTTCACGAACAGCATCTATCGCTATAGCGGTTGTTGTTTTACCAGCTTTCAACCAACGTCGAAATATATTTTCTACAACAACGGTTGCGTCATCAACCAGAATACCTATCGTAAATACAAGTGCGAATAAACTTACCCTGTCGATCGTATAATCAATTACCCAGGCAGCCCACACAGTCATTAAAATAACAACGGGAATAACGAATATAACAACAGACGCTGCTCGTGCGCCTAAACCAATTAAGCATAAAATACTCACTGCCACTGTAGCTTCAAATAAAGCCAATAATAATTCATTAACTTTGTCGTTAGCTGATTTACCATAATCACGGGTAATACTAACTTGAACATTATCTGGAATAAGATGGCCTTTTAAAGAATCTAATTTAGCTATTAAATTTCTTGCGATGGACACACCGTTTGAACCAACTTTCTTTGCAACCGCAATTGTTACCGCCTGAGAACCAGCTGTTGTTGGTCCACCGCCTTCATATGCCGGACCGGTTGCAAAATTAACTATTTGAGCTGTTTCTTCGGGTGCCTGATACACATGCGCAATATCTCGCACATATACCGGAGAGCCGTTTCTAACTGCAACCACAAGATTGGCAACGTCCTGTGCATTATTTAAAAATGAACCGGTGTATACATTAAAAGTTCGGTTTCCACCTTCAATATTACCTGCTGATAATTCACTATTTGCGGTTTTAATTGTATTTGAAACTTCCTGAATGCTAATACCAAATCCATTCAAGCGCTCTGGTGATACCTCTATTCGAATCTGATCAGCTCTTCCTCCAACAATAAAACCTTTACCTGAATTCGGCACCTGCTCAAGATTTTGTAAAATATCCAGTGAGAGTGTTCGTAAAATTGAATCATCAATAGACGGATCTTCAGACCAGATTGTAGCGGTTATTACCGGAACATCATCTGGCCCGACGGGTTTTACTAATGGCATTGATACACCGGGTGGTATCGCATCAAGATTAGACTGAATTTTATCGTGAATTTTTACAATAGATTCACCCAGATCTTCACCTACATAAAACTGCGCCGTTACAATTCCTGATCCACGTTGGCTTGCCGAATAAACATGACGAATACCCGGAATCTCACTGATCATTCTTTCAAGTGGAGTTATAGCAAGATTAGCAATTTGTTCTGCAGAAGCACCCGAATATTGAACAAAGATATCAACCATAGGCACTGATATTTTTGGATCTTCCTGCCTGGGTGTAAACATTAAACCCAGAAGGCCAATCATTAAAAATGCGGCCATTAATAAAGGTGTTACAGGAGAGTTAATAAACTGACGAGTAATTCTACCTGCAATTCCCAGGTTTTTATCATTGAACTCTTCAGTAATCTCTTTATCGTTTAATTCATTTTCCATATTTGGTAACTCAATTATTTATTTTCCAGCTTAATCATTAGTTTCTTTCTGGTTTTAAATTCATCAGGGCAATACCTCTTATGAACAATTGTTTTGAAATTGAAAAAACCTGTAAAACTTTTAATGACACTGATATGCAAACCATTTATTTATGATTGCCAGTTTCTTATTCTTGCGGGGTCCAGCCAGATCTCATACCCGGGTGTGGATTAACAAAGATATTTTCACCGGGTTGTACACCCGCAAGAACAGCTACATGCTGGTTATCAACCTGGTCACCTAATCTAACTAATCTTAACTCTGCTTTGTTTTCTCTATTAAGAACAAATACCGCAGGCAAACTACCTCTGTGAACAATTGATGATGATGGTATTACCGGCATACTGTTAATGGGTGTATTAAGATCAGGTACCATTACTTCAGCATACATACCAGGGCCACCCGGAGCACCCTCCGGTAAATCAAATTTTACTGTGACCGTATGTCTCTGCTCATCAGCGGTTGGGTAAATTTGTGCAACTCGCACATCAATATAAGTATTACCTACATCAAGTTTTGCTGGCACAAGCGTACCAATTTCAATTGATGAAACCAGACGTGCAGGCACTTCAACTTCTAGCTGTAGTTCACGTGTATCAGAGTATTTAACCAGAGGCTGGCCTCTTTGAACCGTATCACCGATTTCCGCTAACATCTCAACAATAACACCTTCGAATGGACTGATAGAACTTGCATCACGAAGATGCGTATCAATTTCATTAACCTTTGAACGCATCGCCATAATATTGCTTTTAGCCATACTTATATGGTTTTCACTGGTATACATATCAAGATCTCTATGTATCCAGGGGTTTAATTGAGTGTTCGGGTATTCAAGATTAAATACCTGTTGCTTTGCTGCTGGTTGCGCAACGGCTGCGGGGGGGGCCTGAGCTGGCGCGTTGCCACCCATCCCCATGAAACGATCAAACATAGTAGGAAAGTAACCCATACCAGAACCCTGCGCTGGTGCAGAAGCGGGTGCTGCTGCTGGCGCTGGCATAGGACCATAGAGTTTATTTTTCTGATTATTATAATCACGGTAGGCCTGGGGAGCCCAATACTCTTTGGTATAATTAACTTTCGCATTACCTAGTGATGCTTCAGTTCTATATAAATTAGCTATCGCTTGTTCACGCTGTGCAAGAATGTTGTCGTGATTTAGAGCAACCAAAATTTGCCCCTCATCGAACCAGTCACCTTCCTGCCCCGCAATATAATCAACACGGCCCGATATTTGTGCCGTCATGATAATTTCTTTGTCTGCTACTACCGTTCCACCCAGAACAACATGTGCACCTGTTTTAATATTTGAAACAGGAACAATTTGAGCCGCCATATTTTGTTGGCCATAGTTTTTCTGATTACGCTGGCTGTAATAAACGGCTGGTGGCTGATAAATTTGTTGGGGTTGCTGATTTTGCACAGCAGGCTGATTAATAGCATTTGTTGAGAAATTCTGATAATAACCGGTATCACTTGCGTGTAGCTTTGATACCAAACATAAGGGGGGCAATATTAGAGCAAGCTTAATTATTAATTTCATTTTCATTATATTCACAATCTGGGGTGTGTTAATCATTTTATACTTATGCATAAAACTCAATCTGTAAAATTATAGTTACTTGCTTTTAAAAGGCGACTAGCTCATAAACAAAAACGTTATGAACTAGTCCTTCATTTGTTCTAACGCAACTTCTTGTGCATTAATTGAAGTTATTTACCATTAAACTTTTCCCATCACTCCAAAACTTTTTATGAAGGGGCCAGCCATACGAGGATCTTTAACCATTGCAGCATAATCACCAACGTTAAATTTTAATTTTTTAGTTGTGTATGCCATACCAAGACCTACCATTCCAGGTGGTTTTTTAGACCATTTTTGCCAGTTATCTTCTGTTGCTCGTAAATCCCAGTTGAGATCCTGACCATCATATGATCCAGATGAAACAACCTTTCCATTCTTTACATCAATAAAACCAACCGGTGTATCCTGTCCCTCAAAACCATAGCCGATTATAGAGTTAAAACTAATTTGCTCTAAGGCATCTGCTAAACCAGGTTCATTATTCCAGGCATCACCGTACTGTTTCATCCACTCTTCATTGAACATACTCATAACTTATCTCCTTTTTTCATTTTTTAATTAGTAATTATACAAATGCAACGTATATGCCAATGTTGTAAGCTACTGATTTATTTAAATAATAAAAATTACTAATATAAATTCAAATCAACTCTGCAACAACGACAACAACAATATTTTGCTAAGTCACTGATTTTATTGATCAGTTAAAAATTAAGCGTTGCAACGTGTTGCAATATGTTGCAAATACACTATCTTTAGATAAGAGTTAAATTTAAATCCAATTAAAGTAGTGTAGAAATGACTAAATCAGTTAAGTTCGATTTCGCTCCCCTCGCAAAAACAGTAATTCAATACATAGACGAGGGCATTATTGTTGCTGATCAACTTGGGAAAATACTGTATTACAATCCTGCTGTCAAAAAATTATTGGGTATAAAAAGTAACATTGAATTAGTTAAGTTAAATGACATAGGTAAGTTTAATTTACAAAAATCACTTCTTAGAGCGGCTATTGATTCGGGTGAAGTAGATGCTGCAGGCAAACCCAGCGGTAATTTCGTCACCTTTGAAGAACGCATAAAACACACTGATACTTACAGGGTAATTGAAATCACCAGCGGATTAATATCTGAAGACGAATCAAACGAACGTAAACGAGTATTATTATTCAGAGATAAAACGGATCATCATCATATTCAATCAGTACTCAATCCATCAGGCTCAAAACTTTCTAGTAAAGACCCGCAAATGCTTGAAATAATTAACCGTATTCAACAAATTGCACCCACAAATGCATTCACATTACTGCAAGGCGAATCTGGAACTGGCAAAACTCAATTAGCTCGTTTGACCCATAACCAGAGTCAACGCTCAAAAGAAGCTTTTATAGAAGTTAACTGCGCGGCTATTCCTGAGTCTTTATTAGAGTCTGAACTGTTTGGACATATTAAGGGGGCCTTTACCGGCGCCAGCTCTGATCGACTCGGTCGCTTTCAAAGTGCAAACAAGGGGACTTTATTTTTGGACGAAGTAGGTGAAATCCCCCTGCACTTACAAGCCAAGTTATTACGTGCCATTCAGGATCAGCAATTTGAAATGGTAGGTTCTGATAAAACAGTGAAAGTTAATGTCCGTATAATCGCGGCTTCAAATAAAAACTTACGTGACATGGTTGATAGTGGTGATTTTCGCGCTGACTTATATTACCGTCTAGCTGTTATTGCCATCACCGTTCCCTCTCTTCGTGATCGCCCGGGTGACATACCCGTATTAATAGAACACTTTTGTACACAATTACAGAATCGTGGTTACCCTGGCAATATGAAATGCAATCAGGATTCAATGAGAATGATGATGGATTATCCGTGGCCAGGTAATGTACGTGAACTAGAGAATGCTGTTGAGCATGGTATTATTTGCTCAAAAAATGGAGTCGTTTTTCCCGAAAGTTTACCGCAAGATGTACGTGAATACTGCTCTGATATAAATACTTTTGTGAAAATTTCAGATGATGAAGAGAACACCATCACTGAAATACAAAAAGCGATGGAGAGTTGTAAAGGAAACAAAGCTGAAGCAGCGAAAATTCTGGGTGTAAACAGAACGACTTTATGGCGCTGGATTCAAAAATACAATATTTCAGTTTAAAAAACACATTCATTAAAAACTAAAAGACGACATATGCTTTTTAATGAACATTTTATACATCTTTAAAATATATTTAATTTTAAAAATTAGATATAGATTTACACAATATACAAATCCGCTCCATAAAACACCTAATTACAAACTTACTTTAACCGTATTAGAACCATTTTCTTTAGCCACAAACAAACCCATATCTGCTTTTCGCATTAAAGAAGGTAAACTTTCATCTGCATCAGAGACAATAGTTAAACCGATACTGACTGTTGTAGTAATTACATCATTCTGAAATTTTAATTTAATCTGTGAAGCTCTGGCTCTTATTTTTTCTGCAATTGATTTTGCATGCATTAAGTCAGTTTCATCCTGCAACACAATGAAACCCTCACTCCCATAACGCCCCAACACATCACCTTCATTTAAATGCGACATAATTGCAGTTGAAACAGCCTTAAATAACCTGGCACCTGCATCTCTTCCCTGTTGATCTGTCACAGACTCGAGATTATCTATTTCAACAATAAAAAGCGAACATTCCCTTGGTTTTGATAACTTTTCAAAAACTGGCTTAACTTTAGATACAAATTGCTCACGAGTAAAAAGCGTTAGTTTAGTAACTGCAGCATCATTATTAAGCCGTTTAATTTCTTCCTGAAGCCGCGCTTGACGTAAAGCAATCATACTGTGAAACACTATACTAGATGCGAGCATTACATCATGCGTATCGAATAAGAGCTCATCCCTAAATAAAGTCACAAGCCCAACTACTTTTTGATTAGAAATAACAGGTACGTCAAGCCTGTGAATTGGTTCCGTTACATTATCTGTATTTGCACTTAAATGAGACTGAGTACTTAAAATAGGTTCACGTGATGAAAACAGTTCTTTCACCCTCTGGTTTGTCCAGTTAAGTGACTTAGTATGCAAATAATCATCCCCTCCATACGCGGCTATTTTACGTATGCTTTTATCCTGTAACATTCCAACTGCGGCTGCATCAAACTCCATTGCACCATGCAAAAACGCCAACATCTTCTTGAATAACTGATCCACATCAGTAGTATTTTTTAACTCACCATGTAACTCTCTTAATATCAAACCCCAGTCATGTGTAATAGAAGATTCATTTAATGGTAAAACATTTATATCTAATTCGGGCTTGATTATCTGGTCGTCTAGCTCAGATGGCAGAATAACTCCGCTTTCAGCTGACTCACTTATAGAATCTTGAAGCGTTTTATTAAATGATGCCGGAGTTGATACAGCTTCAGAAAACTTAACTTTACTTAAACTTATTACTGAAAATAAAGCGCTGGACAATAACAATAATGCTGGCGCTAATAAATAAACAATTTCAGTATTTGTAAATATTATCAGGAGAGTTATTAATGCGATTATAAAAGTAATAGACAGATAAATGCTATATTTAAAATATCGTCCCAACCAGAATGTAACAAAACATAAACCGATCAGATACGCATTATAAGACATACCTAAATACTGAGCCTCGATCACATCTTTAATTATGCCGGAGCTAAGATCGGTAATTGAATTCAGATACACTACATATGACCAACTACAAAAAACTAATACAAATGCAAGTATTGGTGCAACTTTATTAAGATATATATGTTGTAATTTAGTTACCGAAAAAAACAGAACAATAAGCAAAATTACAGGCAGTATTTGCGCTGCAATTTTAACATCAAAATAAACAGGGAGAGAAAACAACCAGCTAGAGCCGACTATTGATGCCGTTATCAAAATCAGTAAAGCCAAACCTCGGTTTAAATCCTGATCAAGCTGCCATTTAGATTTTTTTGAAGTTTTCCCCTGTTGAATCTTAAACAATGCCAGCTCCCTTAAATTACAACGTATTTAATTTATCATTTACTGTTATTTTTATAAAAAACTTTGGATCTACAATTTGGGTATATTTACATAATCTGACGCTGCAATTAACACAACGCCAGATCATATGTTTAGTTTAGATAAGTAAACCCTAAATTTACTAAATACTTATCAAGCACTCTAATCTAACATTCAACCTTTATTAGACATTACCTTAGATTCTATTCTTGATATTATTTCTGAAGGCTGTTCTACATTCATAAAAATTGTATCGAAATTAGTTTTCATTTTAACTGCAAATGCCTTTTTATCAGTCTCACCTAATAATTGTGCTAGAGCATCAAGGTTTTCACCGCTACCATTTGCTGCATCATGACGAATTGCAACATATCGCTTATTAACAAACTCATTCAAAGTCACATCAGGGGTCACAGCATCTGAGGTTGAGCTGGTACTCGAAGATATTTCAGTAAATGCGGTACAGGATGCCAGACCGGTTAAAAATGATGAAATAACTAGCACTTTGGTAAATTTATTCATAAATACTCTCTTAAATACTCTGGATTGTTTAATACTATAGGACAATTCTGATTATAGACTGTGACCTGTTATTTGTTTTTTATATCCTGCCCAATTGCAATTTTATTGCCTTCCGGATCTTCTATAAAAAACTGCCTTACATGATACGCTGTGTCCTCTATTTGACCAACATTAATTCCTTTGGCGGTCATAAACTGGTGCTGGGCTGATATATCAGAAGTAAAATAGTGTAAAACAATAGGTTTGCTGTCTGCCTGAGGTGATATCTCAGTATTTTTTTGTAACATAAGATAAGTATTATCTGATTTAATATAAGCCCATTGCAGGCCGCTATCAGATTCAGTCTTATTAATAATAATATACCGTAAAGCTTGCTGATAAAATTCCAGCGTTTTCTCTATATGGGCACATTGAATTACTGGAATAAGACCTTCAAAATTCATTACCATTTCAGTAAAGCAGCCCCCCAGGTAAAACCACCACCAAAGGCTTCTAACAAGACCGTTTCACCTTCTTTTATACGGCCTTCCCTCACCGCAGTATCTAGCGCTAAAGGCACAGAAGCGGCAGATGTATTACCATGTTTATCCACCGTCACAACAACATGATCCGGGTTTAAACCTAATTTTTTACCCGTAGCATTGATAATTCTAATGTTAGCCTGGTGCGGTACCAGCCAGTTGATATCTGACTTTTGCATATTATTGGCAGCAAGAGTTTCATCAACAATACGGCCAAGTGTATTGACCGCCATTTTGAAAACTTCATTACCCTTCATTGTAATATGAGCGCCTTCTGCTCTAAATTGCGCCTGATTTTTAGAAATACCATTAGGCACATTAAGCAAATGCTCATAACTGCCATCAGCATGTAAATGCGAAGATAAAATTCCCGGCTTATCACTTGCTTCAACCACAACGGCTCCTGCACCATCACCAAATAACACACAGGTTCCACGGTCGTTCCAGTCAAGAATCCGAGATAGAGTCTCAGCCCCAATAACCAGTGCACATTTAGCACTACCGGCTTTTATAAAGTTATCAGCGATACCCAGAGCGTAAACAAAACCTGTGCAAACCGCTTGTACATCAAATGCACAACAACCATGAATATCGAGTTTTTTCTGTAATAAACAGGCAACACTCGGAAACACCTGGTCAGGTGTTGTTGTAGCCACAATAATAAGGTCAATATCGTCTTTAGTTTTACCCGCTGCTTGCATTGCCTTAATTGCTGCAAATTCGGCAAGGTCACAGGTAGTCTGATCATCCGCAGCAATATGTCTTTGTTTTATACCCGTACGATCCTGAATCCATTGATCAGTCGTATCAACGATTTTCTCAATGTCCGCATTCGTCATAATGCGTTCAGGTAAGTAACTTCCGGTTCCAGTAATGCGCGCGTATTTCAATATAATTGCTCTTTCAGATAAATAAATACAGGGAAAGCCTGTAGGTTAATAAAGCAGATCTAAACTACTCTTTTTTTAATAATGCACCCAGATGGCTTTCAATGCATTGGGGTACGCATTTTTCAGCCTCTAATATGGCGACATCAATGGCTTTACTAAATGCATAATCATCAGCACCACCGTGACTTTTAATGACTATCTCTTTCAGGCCTAATAAACTAGCACCATTATAACGCCGATGATCGACACGCTTTTTGAACGCATTTAGTACCGGCAAAGCAATTAGGCCAATAATTTTGGTTAAAATATTACGATTAAACTCTTCCCGAATGAACTGACCGAACATCTTGGCCACACCTTCAGAGCTTTTAAGTGAAACATTACCGACGAAGCCGTCACAGACTACCACATCTACTGACCCATTGAAGATATCATCACCTTCAACAAACCCGATATAATTAAGATTACTATTTTGCAGTAATGGCTCTGCCGCTTTAACCTGTGCATTACCTTTCATAGCCTCTGAGCCAATATTGAGTAAACCGACACGTGGATTTTTGACATTATCAACAGCTGAAGCTGTCACCGAGCCCATCACCGCAAACTGAAACAGGTTTTCTGCGCCTGAATCAACATTTGCACCCAGGTCCATCATATGTGTATGCCCTGTCATATTCGGCAGGGTTGTCATAATGGCTGGCCTGTCAATACCTTTCAGAGTTTTTAATACAAACTTTGCTGTCGCCATGAGCGCACCGGTATTACCTGCGCTGACGGCTGCAGACGCCACGCCTTCATGCACCAGATTAATAGCTACCCTCATTGAGGAGTCTTTCTTTTTTCTAAGGGCTAAAGCCGGAGCTTCATCCATAGCAACTATTTCTGAAGCATGTTTAACAATTAATCTTTCTGATTCTGCTAAATTAAGGCGGGATAATTCGGCCTTAATTTTATCTTCAAGACCAACAAGTATTAGTTTAACATCCTGACGCTGTTTTAAAATGAGTGCAGCGGCTGCAACAGTGACTTCTGGGCCGACATCTCCACCCATGGCATCAATAGCAATAATAGGTGTTTCAGGCATATAGTCTCTAATATAAATGATTTGATTTCGTTATAGCCGATAAGCTTAACGTTGCATATATTTATGCGAATTACTCTGTGTAAACTGATTCGAATGGTCAGATTTTACAGGCGTGTAATAACACGACTAACACATATACCGGTGCAAATTCACCGGTATATGTACAACAACTTATTAGCTTTCGCTTGAACTAGCTGTAATCTTGCGGCCTTTAAAGTAACCATCTGGGCTTACATGGTGGCGCAGGTGAGTTTCACCAGTAGTCTGCTCAACAGACAGTGCAGCACTAGTTAGGGCATCATGTGAACGACGCATGCCACGCTTAGAACGTGTTTTACGACTTTTTTGTACTGCCATTTCAATCTCCAAAATTAGTAGTAATATAATTACTACATAAAACAATAACTTAAATTAAATTCTTAAAGTAGATCCTTGAGCACGGAAAAAGGATTTTCCTTCTCTTCAGATACTTCTACTTCATTCTGCTGATCTGATAGTTGCTGCTGCAAATAATCAGAACAATCGAATTCATGCATGGGTACCAGAGGTAACCCTAATAATAATTCTTCTTCCAGCATATCTGGCAGATGATTACTATCAGTCTCTATCAGATAAGGCTCTGCATCATCTGGTAGTTTTTCCATTTGTGCTTCATTAAGCACTAGACCCAGTTTAAACCTGATATCAACGGCATAAGGCATTGACTGCATGCAGCGTTGACACTTTAATTGCAGCTCAGTTGTTATATGCCCGTGAATATACGGTACAGGCCCAACTCTTTCAAACTTAAGCTCCACTGCTATATCACCTTTATCAGATAATAATGACTCTGATAAACGCTTTAATTGCTTTATAGGCAATTTTCCCTGAATTTCGAAGCCAATTTTGGCTTTTTGAGCGAAGTTCAGATGGACAGGTAATGTCTGGTTCATAATAATCGCGCGATTCTATATGTAAATCGCCTCGCTGTCAAAGAAATTCCCTTTATATTCAAGCATTTCCACTTATATAACTGATGTATAAGAAATCATCCCGATGGTCACGTAATGTTATAAATACACACAACGGTAATCGGGGGTATTTTACATCATATGCATCACTAATAACGCACTATATATAACCTTAATTAGCTATTAACATTTAAAAAGAAAGGGTAATATGCCTTGCTTTAAACTTTTAAAGATAAGCTTCAAACATGAAACTCGTTTTAGCCTCAAGCTCCCCATTTCGTAAAGCGCTGCTTGAAAAACTACATCTGCAATTTGTAACAGATTCACCTGATATCGATGAAACCCCCTTAGTTAATGAATCTATTGAAAATATGGTAAAACGCCTGTCTGAAGGCAAAGCCAGAGCGTTAGTTGAAAAACACCCTGAATCACTCATTATCGGTTCAGATCAAAGCGCCGCCCTAAACGGTAAGGTTTTGCATAAACCAGGCAACTATGAAGTTGCATTTGAACAGTTAAAAGCCGCATCGGGTCAAACCATAACCTTTTATACCGGTTTGTGCTTATTAGATAGTAAAACAGGCAAAGCAGAAACGATTTGCGAACCATTCATAGTGAAGTTTCGAAAATTATCAGATAGTGAGATTGAAAATTACCTGAAAAAAGAAGAGCCTTATAACTGTGCCGGCAGCTTTAAATCTGAGGCATTGGGCATCAGTCTGTTCGAAAGCATGCAGGGTACTGACCCTAACACTTTAATTGGACTACCCCTTATCCAGCTATGTAGAATGTTAAAAGAAAATGGCTGTGCGGTTATATAACGAGATTACCTGCCTACATAAATACCTTGCTTATAACCTGCTACACTTAAGTCACGTGTATAACAAAAATAAAGTTACAATTTTAATAAATGAGCTCACAACACCCTCTCTGGCAAAACCTGTTTCGTAAGAAAGAAGATCGCACCTCTGAAGTAACTGAGATGTGGATGACAACTCCCCTATTCGATAAAATAAGCAAACGAGAATGCAGAGATCTAGTTAAAACTATGCACCCTCGTCTCTACACAAAAGGAGAAATGGTATTTAACAGCGGTGATATTGGTGCAAGTATCGTCTTAATTCGTAGTGGTGGAATTGAAATTAAAGCAGCTGAAAAATTATTGGCTGAATTAACTGCCGGTGACTTTTTTGGTGAAGTAGCCTTAATCATTGATGAACCCCGTACCGCAGATGCAATAGCCTGTGAAGATTCTGAATTAATATTCTTTTTACGCTCTGATCTAGAAGAATGGGTTAAACGCTCACCAAAAAGCGGCGCTCAATTCATGTTAAATATCTCAACCGTATTAGCGGCAAGACTACGACATACTAATATTTTGCTTTCATTACAAAATAGCTAAGACTAATGATACAGACACTTATTCAACACCCTCTGAGTAAAACATTTCTCGTTTTTAGTCTAATCAGTTCAGTCATTGCATTACTGGCCATATTACTGGCTCCTTTACTTATACCCATCATCATCTCATTTGCTTTATACGCATTACTTGAACCTATTTCAGAAATATTTGAACGATACGGCTTATCGCGAAACGCGTCATCACTTAGCGTATTATTAATCCTGGTTGCATTTGGTAGCCTTGGCGTCTCATTATTATTACCCCACTTATCCGTTCAACTATCATCATTACAGTCACAATTACCCGTAGTCTGGCAAACTATTACTACAATGGGTTACGACTTTAGCCAACATATTGTTTCATCTCTGGGTTTAGAAACACAATCGGTAGGTTTAACACAGCACTTCTTTAATCAGGCAAATGACTGGGGGAAAATGGCCTTAATAGAAGGCTCAAATATGATTATAAGCCTTTCTGTTTTATTGATACTGGTGCCGATATTTACTTTTTTTCTTATTCGTGATTTCAGAAATTTTAGAAATAACTTGCTCGACAAACTGCCCAATTCAAGCTTTGAAATGGGCTGGTTAATTTACTATCGAGTTGCTCATCAGCTGCAGGAATACATACGCGGCATAATGATTCAATCAGGCATTATGAGTGTTATTACAACCTTAGGTTTTATCGCCATTGGATTAGACTCACCCTTTTTATTAGGTTTAGTGGCTGGTGTGCTTAATCTAATTCCATATGTTGGTCCATTACTCGCAACCGTGCTTCCCGTTCTACTTGCTCTAGGTCATATGCCTGTTGAGTTATGGCTTGTTGGTGCAGCAGTTTCGGTAATATTAATTGCGCAAATAATAGATAACGTAATTGTTATTCCTGCTGTCATTGCAAACGCCGTTAACCTGCACCCGCTGGTGGTAATAGTCGGCATTATTGTCTTTGGTAACTTATTTGGTTTTATAGGAATGGTGGTTGCAATACCCGTTATCTCAACAATGAATATCATTTTTTGTGGTTTACATCAGGGGATTAAAACAAGACATGATCTCAAACTTAAAAGTCAGCTAACTCAATATCCTGAAAATGTAACAAAGTAGTTTTTATTTCTTACTGGTAATACTCATGGTATTACCTTCTTTTTCAACTTTCATTCGATTTAAAAAAGTCATGCCAAGTAAAATTTGTCTTGGGTAATCACCATCAACAACCATGCCCCGGACATTATGCTCAAGTAATTTACCCAGGCTTACGGTTTTAAGCTGAATTGTCCAGGCTTTAGCAAGACCTGATGCCGTACTTGCCTGAGTGGGTATACCTTCTAGTTGATATTGAATTCCTAAACTGCGAGCATCTTTCGCACTCATAGCCACTGTACTAGCGCCGGTATCAACAAGAAACTTTACCGAATGACCATTAATACTGCCGAAGCTACGAAACATGCCATAATTATCGATAATAACTCTTTCTGTAATTACTTCACGTGCTCTGAAACTTGTACTAACTGTTGTTCCCATCTGGTAATTCTTTTTTTCACCATCTACTTCGAGAACAGCTGTTTGTGTAGTTGATGAAATCAGCTTTACGCCCTGCGAGTGCCCACCTGTTTTTAAAGTTGTTCTATTGCCGTCTATTAACAAAACAACCATACCTGGCATTAAAGCCTGCACCTCAATTTTCTCAACGGCCTTAACCTGTTGCGAAAACGATAAGAAACATACAGTTAATAATGAATTAAATAGTTTCATAAGTTAAATCAAATAAAATACAGTATAGAATGCAAACAGATTAATGCAAAAATACCCGCCAGAACATCATCGAGCATAATGCCTAAACCGCCTTCACAGTTTTTATCTATCCATGAAATAGGCCAGGGTTTTAATATATCGAAAAATCTAAATAACACAAAACCGACTAATACCCAAAGCCAGTCAAATGGCACTGCCATCATCGTTATAAAATAACCCGCTATTTCATCTATAACTATTCCAGAGTGATCGTGAACACCCAGCGCTTTACTCGTATAACTACAGGCATACACACCTGCGACTGTGACAACACAGGTAATGAAAAAATACACCCAAAAATCAAGATGACTAATAAAAAAATATAAAGGAATTGCGGCTAAGGTTCCGAATGTACCCGGGGCTTTTGGTAGTAACCCAGACCCAAATCCTACAGAAACAAAATGTATTGGATTTTTTAAATACGTTATAGGAATTTTTTTTGTGCTTTTCATTTTAAAAGTGGTTATATCCTGTCTGCTCAAAATTTAAAAGTTTGTTATCAAGCATACATTTAACACCAGTACCTGAAACAATCTCACCAATACATGTAATTTTAATAGTATGTGACTCCATTAAACTCTGCATTTCAGTAACTTTATCTTTTGGGCAGGTGAAACATAATTCATAATCGTCACCTGCTGTTAAGAGCGTCTTCCAGTCAGGTTGATTATTATAAAATGCCTGTAATGCTTCAGAAGTTGGCACGCTTTCAATATTCAAAATTGCGCCAACCTTGCTCGCTTTACAAATATGATTTAAATCTGCTTTTAAACCATCTGATATATCAATTGCGGCCACTGAAAATGCTGTTAACAACTGTCCCGCAATAATTTGTGCTTGAGGTCGATTCAATCGATCTATGCAATAATCTCTAAAATGCTCAGTAAACTGCTTTTGCGGATTAAGATTATTCAAAATACAATCAAGACCAATACCCGCATCACCAATATTTCCCGTTACAAATATAACATCACCGACTTTAGCATTCGATCTTTTTAATGCCCGTTCCGCATCTATTAAACCTGTTATATTGACCGTTATGCTTAGTGCTCCCTGGGTTGTATCACCACCTATAAGCGCAACGTTATAACGTTCCGCCAACTCATTAAAACCCCGCATAAAAGCTTCTAACCAGTTTACATTAGATTCAGGCAGACTAATTGCCAGACTAACCCAGGCAGGTTCAGCCCCCATGGCAGCAAGGTCGCTAATATTAACCGCCAGAGATTTATAGGCAATATCTTCTGGCGATGTTGTTACAGGAAAATGCACACCACTGATAAGGGTGTCTGTTGATACCGCAAGTGTTTTACCAGGCGGTGGAGAAAGCATTGCACAATCATCACCTATCCCCAGTAAAACATCATCACGTTTAACTTTAGTGTTTTTAAAAAATTGATTGATTAGATCAAATTCTGACACAGATAAATGTCTCTCTACACTTCTGCTCGCATGTGAGGAAACAATATTACATCACGAATAGATGGTGAGTCAGTTAACAACATAACCAGCCTGTCAATACCGATACCTTCACCAGCCGTTGGAGGCAAACCATGCTCTAAAGCGCGAATATAATCTGCATCATAATGCATCGCTTCATTATCACCTGCATCTTTTTCAGCAACCTGCTGTTTAAAACGCTCAGCCTGATCTTCAGCGTCATTTAACTCGGAAAAGCCATTAGCAATCTCACGACCACCAACAAAAAATTCAAAACGATCCGTAATAAAATCATTATTATCATTACGACGTGCTAATGGAGATACTTCAGTTGGATATTCAGTAATAAAAGTTGGGTCCATTAAAAGATGTTCAACTGTTTTCTCAAATATTTCAATTTGAATTTTACCCAGACCATAAATATCTTTTAAAGGAATTTCCAGTTTTTCCGCTACCTTACGTGCCGAATCAATATTATCAATATCAGCCGCAGTTAATTCGGGATTATATTTAAGAATAGAATCAAATACAGATATTCGAGTAAACTTACTACCAAAGTCATAAACATCACCTTGATAATCAATCTTGGCTTTGCCAACAACATCTTTTGCCAGCCCATGTAACAGGGCCTCAGTAATATCCATCAGGTCGTTGTAATCTGCGTATGACTGATAAAATTCAAGCATGGTAAATTCAGGGTTATGTCGTGTCGAGACACCTTCATTTCTGAAGTTTCGATTAATCTCAAATACTTTTTCAAAACCACCCACAACCAGTCGTTTTAAATAAAGCTCAGGAGCTATACGCATAAACATTGGCATATCCAGAGCATTATGGTGCGTTTCAAATGGTCGTGCTGTAGCGCCACCTGGTATTCCCTGCAACATGGGTGTTTCAACATCCATATATCCACGGTCTTCAAAAAATCGTCGGATATAGGTAACTATTTTAGAACGCATATAAAACGTATCGCGTACTTCCTGATTCATTATTAAATCAACATAACGTTGACGATAGCGAGTTTCCTGATCAGATAAGCCATGAAATTTTTCGGGTAAAGGACGCAAAGATTTAGTCAGCAACTGAATATTTGTTAACTTAACTGAAAGCTCATCAGTTTTGGTTTTGAATAGAACACCTTCAGCACCAATAATATCACCAACGTCCCACTTTTTAAAACCTTCGTTATACAAACCTTCAGGTAGAGAGTCGCGTTGCAAAAACAATTGAATACGACCAGACATATCCTGCAACTGTGCAAAACTCGCTTTACCCATAATGCGTTTGGCCATCATGCGACCTGCTACTTTCACAGTAACGTTTAATTCTTCCAGTTCTTCTTTTGTTTTTTCGTCGTATTCAAGATGCAATTCAGCTGCAAGATTATCACGCCGAAAATCATTTGGAAAAGCATTTCCATTGTCACGCATTACTGATAACTTTTCTCGTCGTTGAGCAATCAGTTTATTTTCGTCTACTTGTATTTCTTCAGTTTTATTTTCGTCAGTCATAATCTTTTGTTTTTCTGTAGTAAATTTAATGAAATAAAATAACTTAATTTAAAATTATTCGTGTCGTTGCTGAGCACTTACACCTGAAGCAACATATTTATAATCAACTTTAATGTGTAACGTTTATCTATAGACCCGACTTTAAACTGGCTTCAATAAACATATCGATACCACCATCTAAAACAGCCTGTGTATTACCTGTTTCCACATTTGTTCGTAAATCTTTTATCCTCGATGAGTCGAGCACATAAGATCGAATCTGGCTTCCCCAGCCAATATCAGACTTATTATCTTCTACCACCTGTTGATCACCACTGCGTTTCTGTAACTCAAGCTCATATAGTTTAGCCTTAAGCTGTTTCATCGCACTGGCTTTGTTTTTATGCTGTGAACGATCATTCTGGCATTGCACAACGACATTTGTAGGTAAGTGCGTTATACGTACAGCCGATTCTGTTTTATTAACGTGCTGACCACCTGCGCCTGAAGCCCGGTATACATCAATACGTAAATCTGCTGGATTAATTTCAATATCTATATCGTCATCAACCTCTGGAGAAACGAATACCGCAGCAAAAGATGTATGTCGTCTACTACCTGAGTCAAAGGGAGACTTTCTTACCAATCGATGTACACCCGTTTCCGTGCGTAACCAGCCATATGCGTATTCACCCTGAAAACTAATAGTAGCACCTTTAATACCGGCAACATCTCCGGCGGTTACTTCCATCAATTCTGTTTTAAAACCATGGGCTTCACCCCAACGTAAATACATGCGTAATATCATTTCAGCCCAGTCCTGTGCTTCTGTTCCACCGGAACCAGACTGAATATCTAAAAAAGCATTTGCGGCGTCCATTTCACCGGAAAACATACGCCGAAATTCAAGCTCTTCAATTTGTTTTTCCATTATCGCCAGGTCGTCAGCTACGGACTGAACACCTTCATCGTCATTTTCTTCAACAGACATCTCTAACAGCTCTGATGCATCTGACAGGCCATTATCCAAATTAACAATAGTAAGTACTATGGCCTCAAGACGTGAGCGTTCTTTACCGAGTTGTTGAGCACGATCCTGATCATTCCAGACATCAGGTTGCTCTAACTCGCGATTTATTTCGTCTAACTCTTCTTTACGGGTATCGAAGTCAAAGATACCCCCGAAGATCATCACGGCGTGACGAGAGATCAGTTATCAGGTTTTGAATAGGGTTTATTTCTAACATAAATCCGGATTATTATAGCTACAGGGAAAGCGCGCTATATTACCTTATATTGGGATTTTCATCTACACAGGGATTAACCGATTAAAGAAGATATTTACTGAGACTAAAGCTGGATACAGTATAAAACTGAAAATATTACTGAAGGTTAAAGGCAGGTTGTTTACCTTGAAGGTTTATTTAACACTGCTTTTTGACTGCTCGCCTTTTTTCTTTGCCACATTATTTCGCAAATACACAGGTAAAGCCTGTGAGGCCTCTATGGCTTCACCTCGTTGAAAGGCATCTGCAGCAAGTTTAACTATGCTTGATGAGCGCGGTAACTCATCTTGATAAATCTCCGTTACCTGATCAGATAAAATATTTTTAAGCTGGTCTTTATAGCTATCCCAGCCACTACCCGTACCACACCAGAACTTAGACAGACCAGCTGTTAAAACAACAGACTCCGCTGGCGAAACTTGCTCGGTTTCAGACAATCTCATTAAGTTATTCTCATCCTTAACGTAACAGGCCCAGTAAATTTCTCCCATGCGAGCATCTATAGCGGCTAACACATGTGCCTGCTGATGATTATCATATGCCTGCTGAGCTAATGCAGCTAATGTAGATACCGGAATAACGGGCAAGTCACTGGCAAATGCCAGTCCCTGAACAATACCGGTAGCAATACGTACCCCTGTAAATGAACCGGGGCCTCGACCAAAAGCCAATGCATCCAGTTCTCCAACTTTAATTCCTGACTGATCCAGTAATGCCTCAATCATTCCTAAAATAAGTTGAGTATGCTCTCTAGGCGCTATTTTAAACTGCTCAGTAATCACACCATCAATATACAAGGCAGCCGAGCATGCTTCTGTTGCCGTATCGATTGCCAAAATCTTTGCCCGAACTTTCATAACTCAGTCACTCTTTTCATCTACCCTTATTCGTCCATCCATGATTTATAAAATGCCTGAACATCTTCTAGTCTTTTACTCTGTGGCATATCCGGTAAACTTTCAATAAAGGTTTTTCCATAACCTTTTGTCTTAAGACGGTTATCCCCTATCATTAACACACCATAATCTTTCATATCGCGAATTAATCGACCCGCACCCTGCTTTAACGCTATAACAGCCTGAGGTAATTGATAATCCATAAATGGATTGCCTCCCTGCTTACGTATGCCTTCAAGTCGTGCCTGCATAACCGGGTCACCTGGCGAAGCAAAAGGCAGTTTATCAATAATGACGCATGACAAAGCTTCACCACGTACATCCACTCCTTCCCAGAAGCTACTTGTACCCAATAATATGGCATTACCCAGTTCACGAAACTTTTCTAACAACTGGTGCTTAGGTAAACTGCCCTGAATTAAAATGGGGTAGTCTACTTTTCTCTGTAATAATCGAGCAGCCTCATTCAAAGCACGGTAACTGGTAAATAATAAAAAGGCCCGTCCCTTGCTTGCTTCTAGAACAGGTATTGCCTGCTGAATTAATTTTTCAGTGTAATCAGAACTTGATGGTTCAGGTAAGTTATCCGGCAAAAACAATAATGATTGCTGCTGATAATCAAACGGACTATTCCAGTTACCTTTTTCATACTTATCTAAGCCCAGGCGTTTAGCGAAATGATCAAAGTCATGCCCTACCTCCAGGGTTGCCGAAGTAAAAATCCAGCTACCAGGCAACGCATCACGCTGCTGTTTGAATAAAGCTGCTATATCGACTGGAGTAGAATGCAATACAAAACCTTTACTAAAAGTTTCATACCAGTAAATAGACGTTAGTTCATCAGTTGACTCTTCACCATAAATTTTAAAACTTTGATAAAGCTCCAGACACCTAACTGCACATAACTCTAAGCCTTTACCTCTATCTGCAACATCCTGCAAAATATCGGTAAGATCCTGAAAAATATTTAATAAGTTCTCTCTGGCTTTTTGTAACGCCGGTTTATATTTTATCTTAGCCCAGCCATCACGCTGGTTATCAACCCCTAAAGCTAACCTGAATTGAGCCATACTGGTTTTTAACTCATCACAGGTATCACGTATTTCACTGATTTCCGGCGCATCTTTAACCTGCTCTGCAATACAGTCATTAATTAAATTATTAATTTGTCGGCTGCTACAGCCTTTACCAAAAAATCGAGAGGCAACCTCCGGTAACTGGTGCGCCTCGTCAATAATAAACGTATCAGCTGCTGGCAATAACTCACCAAAGCCTTCTTCTTTTATTGCCATATCGGCTAGCAACAAGTGATGATTAACAACGACGATATCTGCTTCCTGAGCATCGCGCCTTGCTTTAACAACAAAACAATCTGACCAGTCAGCGCACTCACTGCCTAAACAGTTATCCGATGTAGAAGTAACTATTGGCCAGACTCGTGCGTCTTCAGAAATTTCCGACATTTCAGCCAGGTCACCGAACTCTGTCGATTTAGACCATTGACGTATTCTCGCCAGGTGATCCTGTGTTTCTCTGTTTAAGTATGCTTGTTGATGAGCTATATCAAGTCGATATTTACACAGATAATTTGCACGACCTTTTAACAAGGAACAGGGTAAATCAACTTTTAATGCTTTTTTAACCAGTGGAATATCTGTATGAAACAATTGATCCTGTAAATGACGCGTACCGGTAGAAATTATAACTTTCTGATTCGATATAATAGCGGGAACCAGATATGCAAAAGTTTTTCCAATACCTGTACCGGCCTCTGCAATTAACACCTGTTTCTTTGTAATAACATTTTCAATTGCAGCACTCAGGGCCTGTTGGCCAGAGCGAGACGTAAAACCATCTAAAGTATCCGCAAAGACACCTGTTTCGCTTAATAAATCGGCAGACTTACTCAATGTGTCTGTTCCTTTTGATTCAAATTTGAATCCGGCCTAATAATGTTATTGTTAAAATCACGTAACTTATTATTATCCTTAACAACACTATTCGACCTTTTAGCATGTTGTCTCGCCTGCTCCACTTTACCCAGCGTTAAATAAACCTGCGCCATTCGCGACCAGACTTCTGCATAACGAGGATTGATGCGCACGGCTCTTTCAAGCGTTGCGAGAGCACCGGTAAAATCATTATTTATATACTGTTTATCAGACTGTGATATTAATGACTTTATAACATCTGGTAACTGAGGATTATCCGCAACAGGTAAAACGCCCACTTCTGGTTGTTGAGCAATCATCTGAGGCGCACAGGCCGTTAACCACAACGTAGAAAGCTGTAATAACAGGATAAGTATTAGCTTGTGTGGTCTTAATTGAATAAACGTTTGATTTGATCGATGAATCCGGCTGACTTGCATTCTGCTTTCTCTGTTGGTTCAGAACCCTGAATAAAAGGCAATTCTACCGCACCCAGACAATTTTTATTAGATAAACCACCACTTTCACCATCAATCCAGACATTATTAATGCCTGCAGGCTGAATCATTTCCAAACTATCGACATTCAGGTGACTGAATAGATCAGACCATAATCGAAGTGCGCCCGAAGAACCAGTTAATCCGGTGCTCGCATTATCATCACGACCAATCCATACGACAGCCAGTTGATTGTCAGAAAATCCGGCAAACCAGCTATCGCGCAAATCGTCTGTCGTACCCGTTTTTCCCGCCAGTGATTGAGGAAATGTTTTTGTCAGTGATCTAGCCGTACCGGTTTGAGTAACCTGATGTAAAACATGGTTTACCAGGTAGACTGATTTTTCATCTATGGTTTTTTCTGACTCCAGAGGATAACGTTTAAGTGGTAACCCGTCTTTATTTAATACCTCACGAATAACCTTTAATGGAACATTGAAACCATTTGCTGCAAAGGTCTGATACATATTCGCGACATCATAAGGTGACAAACTAAAAGCACCTAGTGTCATTGACGGATAAGTAGGTATCTCTCTATTCACACCGAGATTATGAAGTGTATCTGATATATCCGGCAAACCAATATCAAGCCCAAGTCTTACCGTAGGTATATTGCGAGATTTATTTAAGGCATCAAATAATAAAATATCACCTGAAAACTTTTTATCATAATTTTGTGGAGACCAAAGTTTGTCCTTTGAGGTTTTTATATGTAATGGACTATCATCAAGCAGGCTCGCCAGTGTGTATCTATCTGGCTTCTGTAAAGCGGTTAAGTAAATAGCCGGTTTAATTAACGATCCAATTTGACGTACCGCATCAAGTGAACGATTAAAACCGGGAAACTCTGGTTTTCTATCTGAAACCATTGCCTGAATTTCACCTTGTTGACTGGATGCAACGATTAATGAAGTTTGTAAATTCTCTGCTCGACTATTATTTTTTTCCAGACGTGTTATAACTCGTTTTACACTAGCTTCAGCCTGAGTCTGAATAAGCGGATCAATACTTGTAAATATTTTTAAACCCGAAGATTTTAAATCATCCTCATTATAATCCTGCTTTAACTGACGTTTAACGAGATCTACCAATGCAGGATATCGGTTAGCGGAAAATCGGGGTTTCTTAGCCAGACCTAAATCCAGAGATTTATACTTTTTCAATTGCGCCAGACTTAACGCGCCACGCTCATGCATTAATATTAATACTTGATCTCGTCTACTTCTAGCCCGTTCAGCATGTCTTCTGGGGTCATACCAGGAAGGCCCCTTAACCAGACCAACAAGCAAGGCCATTTGATCTCTGCGAATTTTTCTTAGTGAATTAGCAAAGTAATATTGACTAGCAAGTTCAAACCCATGAATTTGTTGTGCTCCGTTTTGCCCCAGATACACTTCATTAATATAAGTTTCCAGAATCACTGATTTGTCATAACTAATTTCTAAAAGCAACGCCATCAGCGCTTCATTTATTTTTCTGGTTAGTGTTCTTTCCGGCGATAGAAATAAATTTTTAACCAATTGCTGCGTTAAGGTGCTACCACCTTGCACCGTACCTCCAGCCATCACATTAGCCAGCATAGCCCTTATGATTGATCTTGGGTCGATACCCCAGTGATCATAAAAACGCCGGTCTTCTACTGCCAGTAATGCTAACACCAGATCATCTGGCACTTCATCGAGTTTTATTAACTGTCTTTCTTCTTTAGTTGATGGATATATTCCTGCAATTTTCACAGGCTCCAGTCTAAATATCGGTAAAGTTTCATCTGAATACAGATGATGTAATATACTAATTTTATTATTATAAATACTTAAACGAATACCCTGAGATTTTTGCTCACCATCCCAATAAGTAAAAGTTCGACTAATTATTTCAAAATGCGCTTCATTTAAAACTCTATACTGGCCAGGTTTAGTCGGTCTATTCTGAACCCGAATGTATTCTATTTGTTTTAACTCTGAAATTAACTGTGCAGTTGTTAGATTTTTCCCCTGATATAGCTCCAGAGGCCGTGCATAAACATGAGAAGGTAAAGACCAGATACGGCCAGACATTTTATCTGTAATTTGTATATTTAAATAGACAAGATAACTTGAAAAAAGGAGTACAAAAACGGATAAACCCAAAAGAAAATGTTTATTTAACAAAAACCCAAACCGTGCTTTAGATTTTTTTAGCTTTTTCTTTTTTGATGTTTTCTTTCGGGCTTTAGATTTTTGTTTAGTCATAAATATTCTAGTTACAGCTACTTAAGTATGCATTTATAAAGACTGATAAATAAAAATAGCCATCAGTATCGCGCAGCAAGTTTCATAAAAAACATACGAAACAGCAAGGACTTACCTCTCAAACATTAACAATCATCGAAATAATAATATACAAACGATCATTGATCAATTTTGATACATGATTAGATAGGCTGAACAGCCACAAAAAAAGGGTATCAAATTGATACCCTTTCTCTAACAGGATTATAACAGGTGTTATCGACAGGTTGAAAGGAATCGTGCTGATTTTCCTTTACATGGATCTGATTCAAAAGTCTCAGAGTTTTTGTTGTTTTTTGTTTTTGCTTCTGCTTTTGCCTTTTCTTTTTCTTTACGCGCTTTTGCCGCCTCTAAATTCTGTTTCTCTTTATCTAACTGCGCTTTCTCTGCAGCTAAGGCTTTACGCTCCTGCTCAAGACGCTTACGCTGCTCGGCGCTTCTTTTCTTTTCAGCATCAGTATTCGTTTTACGTTTTGCAGCTGCTGCCTTACGTTTCTTTTCATCCTCTTTTTTCTTGATTGCTTTTTGGCGATCTTCTTCTGCTTTACGCTCCTTTGCATCAGATAAAGCGGTAGCTCGCTTTTTAGCTTCTTTTTCTCTAATACGCGCTAACTCTTCTTCTACAGCTATCGCTTCATGCTCAGCTTCAGGAATACCATTAAAAGTCGCTTTATTTAACCAGGTTAAAGCATTATTCAAACTTTTGGGAACACCGATACCCGTTGCATACATTTTTCCCAGGAAATATTGTGCATTTGCATTACCAGACGCAGATTCCTGGCGTAGTACTCCTAGCTGTGACTTAGTAAAATCATTCAGGCCATTAGACTTTATTTCAAGGTAAAGTAATTTATAACTGGATTTTTTATGCCCCTGAGCGGCGGCTTTCTCAAACCACGACAGAGCAACTTGCTCATCTTTTTTTACACCCGAACCCACTTCATACATTTCACCTACTTTATATTGTGCTTCCGGGTTACCCTGCTCAGCTAGTTTAATCTGGAATCGGAATACCCCTGCAGATACATCTGAAAAATAGACAGCGGCTTCAGCGTTAACACTGGCAGGCATTAGAAAAACCAATGTTAAACTGATTCTTAAAATATAATTACATAAATTTCGCATAATCAGGTTGTCCACAAACAATTTATAATCCCTTTTTGTGACAAACTCTCCATAATCATTTATGGAGAGTAATACTTACATGTTTTAATTTTAATTTTTATATGTGTTATTAGAAAATAACGTCTACTGCTGCACTGATTAAAGTACCGCTATCACCAGCAGTAAAATCAGTTGGCACAGTATTAAATAAACCAGAGCTCGTACTAGCATCTAAATCAGGTTCAATTGATTGAACCTCAAATTTGAAAGCAGCACTATCGTTGATTTCATATCGAACACCTAGGGTAATCGAATCCTGCGATACACCTGGGCTTGGAGTCAAAGGACTTTGACTAGCACCCGCTAATGGATCAGCTTCTGAATTAGCAATGGTTAAATGAGGTAAAAAATTACCCATTCTATAACCAACCGTTACATACCATGCATCCTGATCAGGGAATAATGAGTCCAAAGGTACCGCTGAATCTGCTTCAATGTCTCGAGTTACGTATTCCGCATAAGCTACAAAATTATTAACATCCGTAGACAGACCAAAACTGGTTAAAGTTGCTGTACCTTCTGAACCGAATGGAACTGGAAAACCTGTTCCTGTATCAACAACACCCGTTGAACCAGAAACAGCAACATCAGTAGTCAGGTAACTAATCTGAGCAGTGAAAGAACGAGATGCCAGCTGAAGCGCGGCACCATAAAAGTTCGAAGCATCAAACGTTAAACCCGGCTGGTTGGGAACACCTTCAGTATTTGACCCTAAATATGGCTGAATAGTTAAACCCATTCCCCCGACATCCATTTGTACTAATGCTTCAAATCCATTAATCGTGTTAATTGGGTTGTTACGATAAACTTCCTGAGGTGGACGAATCCACGGGTAGGCATAACCCACTTCTATATAATCCGAGATCAGAAATACCGGCTCTTTTACTTTACCACCGCGTAAGCTAACCGTATCATTCAGTATCCAGTCCAGATATGCCCACTCAACATCCAGGTCGAAGTTTTCATCAGAACCTGCTGCAAGGATCTGAGATACAACCTGCATATTTTCAGATACATCTGCTGTTACCTGTAAACCAAACTTTGAATCATTCTCAAAACGAATATCATCTGTAATCGTGTCTAGATATATCGCATCTTCCTGATCATGCAATGAAAAACCCGCTGTTAAAAATCCATCCCATTCCAGGGCATTAGCCTGTTGTGAAAAGCTTAAAGCAGCCGCAATGGCAACCGGAACTATTGCTCTTTTCATTCTATAGCCTCGTTATTTGTTATTTATATTTATACTAAACTGGTATTTAGAAAGATACCGTATACAGCTGAAATTATTAGAATTAATCCGAATATAGTTAATAATATTCAATAGGTCAAATTAGCATCAATTAATATATAGTCGAATAAAATCAAAACACAAAGTGTTTAATTGAAAACAAACCTCAGAAATACCACATAACACATTGATTATTATACATATAACATGTAAATATATTGCTATTTATGTCTTGCGTGTTCTCTTGTTTTGACTTTATTTTTTTTCTTGATAGTTTTACCGAAAGGTGTTTTACCCGGTTTTTTTGCGGCAGCACGCGGGTTAGAACGTTTAGCATATGGGTTATCACTGGTTTTGAATTCCATTCTCATAGGGGTACCAACCAGCTTTAAAGCGTCTATAAAATGGTTCATTAGATATCGGCTATAAGACTTTGGTAACAAGTCTGTTTGATTTCCATGAATAACCACAATCGGTGGATTTTTACCCCCCTGATGAGCATAACGTAATTTAATACGTCGTCCTCTTATCGTCGGTGGCTGATGCGCCTGAACCGCATTATCAAGAATACGCGTTAATTCTGAAGTCGGCATGTTTTTGGTTGCTGAGTCATATGCCTTATTAATGGCTTTATATAACAGACCTACATTAGAACCATGTAATGCCGAAATAAAATAGATATCTGCAAACTGCACAAAACTTAGTCGTCTCTCTAGCTCTTCCTTAATCTGTTCTTTTTTATCCTGATCAACTCCATCCCACTTATTAACCACAATAATAAGCGCTCGACCTGAATCAATTGCATAACCTAAAAGGTGCAAGTCCTGATCGGTAATGCCTTCACGAGCTGAAATCATAATAATAGTGACATTAGACTGATCAACCGCTTGCAACGTTTTAATAACACTGAACTTCTCAACGGTTTCTTTAACTTTTGTCGAGCGACGTACACCGGCTGTATCTATTAATGTGTACTCTTTACCGTCATGCTCAAAGGGTATAAAGATACTGTCGCGAGTTGTACCCGGCATATCCATTACAACGACCCTTTCCTCGCCTAACATGCGATTAATCAAAGTAGACTTACCAACATTAGGCTTACCGGCTATAGCAACGCGAATACCTTTATATTTACTGTCCAGATCTTCCTGCCACTCTGGCCAGTCAATAAGTAACTTTTCAACAAGTTGTGCAACACCTTTCTTATGTGATGCCGCTATTGGATAAGATTCTGAAAAACCTAAACTCGCAAAGTCAGATTCTGCTGTTTGAACATCTATACCGTCTGTTTTGTTTATTACCAGGTGTATGTTTTTCCCCAGACGGCGAATTTGTCTGGCAATACTTTCATCAGCAGCGGTAATACCTGCGCGACCATCTACCATTAGCAACACGATATTGGCCTCATCAATTGCTAATAGTGTTTGCCGTGCCATGTGTTCATCTAGCTCTTCAGACTCCCCGCTCAAACCACCTGTATCGATAAGAATATACGTTTTATCATTATACTGAGCATGACCATACTTACGGTCACGCGTTAATCCCGGGTAATCAGCAACCAGCGCATCTCGACTTTTTGTCAGCACATTATAAAGCGTAGATTTTCCAACATTGGGTCTGCCAACGAGGGCAATAACAGGTAACATAGATTATTCCAGACAATAACAAAAAACAGCAAAGGGCCTACAAGGCCCCTTACAAACGGTATTTTAACGTATTTTAAAGACTAAATCAGTTTCATTTTCAGTCTTTATAAAAGTACTATTTAAGGATCAACGGGAGCACCACCACCCATAGACGACATAATTTGCTGCATCGGGTCTACCGGTTTTTCATTTATGATCAATTCGCCCTGATGCATACTAATTTTACTCAGATAAACGCCTTCATTCATGACTAACCAGTTTTCATCTAACATGCCCTGAATATTTTCTGAAACTTTCTGCTGCAGAGGGATTTCTGACTCAATCTTCTTATTCTTATCTGAGCCCAGGGAAATATCAGTCTGCTGGTTGCTCTCTAACTCCCAACTAATAAATTGCTTTAATAACGGTTCGTCTATAGAGAAATTTAATTCAAGACTAATAGCACCCAGTAAAAACATAGGGTCTGCCGGCGTATCAGCATCAATACCTTCAAGTGTAAAATCAAGGTCTGCTTCCAGTTTCCCTAATTCACTATTAACACTAAGAGGATTTACCTTGATTTCGGCCTGCTTAATCAGGTCAGGCATAATAGTCATAATTTGACCAGTCATCATCGCGTTTACCTGCTCTGCAGGTAAACCTTCCTGAAGCTTCTCTTCAACTTCTGCCTGTATATCCTGTAGCTGGTTTAAACTTTCAGCATTTATACCATTAACACTCATATTTAAAACAAGAGGACCAAACATTTGATTTGATGCAAGCAGTTCACGAGCTTCAACTCGACTATTTGAGTTAATTAAACCGGCATTTTCAGATGTAACAGAACGTACAACTAAATCACGCACCGCAAACTGGTCTTCACCTGAGTCAATATTCAACAGATTCATAGATACAACTGAATCACCAATCATTATGTCATTACC
>Ga0316206_1000450_pt1 | contig 55894 bp, 45 predicted proteins | sample 6monthpyrite_MG_FD_204942 | JGI IMG/M metagenome (GOLD analysis project Ga0316206, IMG submission 204942) | Microbial mat bacterial communities from mineral coupon in-situ incubated in ocean water Damariscotta River, Maine, United States -... | ecosystem: Environmental > Aquatic > Marine >...
CGTTTCCCAACCATGACACGAGAAACAGGAACATACCGCATCACCAAGGCCCACGGCGAAGAGGTCCGCGCGTTCGTTCCGCACCCGTTGCCACCGGCAAATCCGCCATTGACCATCGATGACGACATCACCCAATCGCTCAACGACGCGAGGACATCGCTCGCTCGATTGGCTGTTGCGGGCACGATGGTGCCGAGCACCGAGTGGTTCCTCTATGGTTTCGTTCGCAAAGAAGCGGTCATCTCTTCGGAGATCGAAGGAACACAAGCAACCCTCCGTGATGTGCTGACCTTTGAAGCCACCCAACAAACCGATCGCCCCGATGATGTTCGTGAGGTGTGCAACTACATCGATGGGTTGGCATTCGCACGCGAGCAGCTGGCCGATCCGCGAGGGCTGCCGCTGAGCACTCGATTGCTGTGTGAGACACATCGCATCTTGATGAGCGGTGCGCGTGGCGAGGACAAACTGCCGGGTGAAGTTCGCCGGTCTCAAAACTGGATCGGAGGAAGTCGACCAGGCAACGCGAGATTCGTGCCTCCACCTCACGAGGAGATTCTTGATGCGCTGACCAATCTCGAACAATGGATTCATGGGGATGATGAACTCCCCGTGTTGATTCGCGCGGGGCTGGCGCATGTCCAGTTTGAAACGATCCACCCGTTTCTTGATGGCAACGGACGCATCGGTCGAATGTTGATCACCTTGCTTGTCGAGCACTGGGGATTGCTCGATCAGCCATTGCTCTACCTGAGTCTCGCGTTCAAGCGACGACAGCAGGAGTATTACGCTCGGATGGCAGGCGTTCGCACAGAAGGCGACTGGGAAGGATGGACTGTTTTCTTCCTCGAATGTGTTCAAGAAGCAGCGAATGACGGCGTTCGTGTTGCTCAGTTGCTCCATGCGCTGATTGGACGCGATCGTGCTCGGATCGTAGAGCACGATCGTTCGACGGTTGCAGCGCTCCGACTGTTCGATTTCCTGCCTGAGAACCCTGTCATCACCGTGCCGCTGGCGTCGCAGATGCTTGGAATCACTGCTCCACCTACACGCAAGGCCATCGAACTCCTCGAAAGTATCGGCGTGCTTCGTGAGACGACAGGAAAGCAGCGCGACCGCGTCTATGCCTATCGGAAGTATCTTGATGTGCTGACAGGCGAGGATTGATCCATGCCCGATGCTCCAAAGATTCAAGGATGGGTACGATGGCTCGATCGTGATGGGTTGGATGGTATTGGCTGCCCTGGCGTATACCTGATCGCTCGGTTTTCTGATGCGCCACCCAAATCGGTCGACCCGTCGGATGGGCATGCAGTCTACATCGGCGAGACTTGTGCGCGCACGCTCAAGAAGCGTCTGCACGAGTTTGGACGAGCAGCAGCCGATGGCAAGACGAAGCACTCGGGCGGGCGACGCTTTCATCAGGTGTTCGGTGAGGACGCGATGGAAACCACCCAAGACTCGTTGTTCGTCGCGGTGATCGCGGTCGAGCAAGCCGAACCCCATTTGTCGGCCTATATCCGATACACCGAACGCCGACTAATTTTGGAGTTCGTCACGGCCAACCATCGCCTGCCAGTTTGTAATGGAAAATAGAGCGATCACTTCTTTCACTCCAGATTCTTTGCAAGTGCAAATCGCTTCCATCCCATACCAATGGCTCGATTATCTCCCAAAACCGAACAGGACAGGTGAAAGAAAGTCTGTCGATATTGGGTACTGTTCCCGCTGGCGTCGCCAGAAAAGCATCGCCCGGGAGTATCTAATCGGTCCCGGCCTCTGACACAACCCCCTCTGCACAGCCGTTGATGAGCTGCAATCGGGGTTGTGTCAGTCCTGTCAGTGTCAGTATTCAGCTGTCAACTGTCAACTGTCAACTGTCAGAACCATCAAACGAAAACAAACGATTCCAGAACTCTGACAGGGCTGTGAAAGCCTCATCGATATCTTCGACCGAAAGACCAGCCTCGCGTGCCATAGGAGGAAACTCCTCCCGCCATGCCTTTGGGGGCGACTGGAGATTGCCGGGCAAAGGTTGACACTTGCGGTGCTTGAAAGTCGCGATGATCGCCCCTCTGGTCTCCTCACAATCCAGATCGCCCCGCTCGATGAGCAGCACCATATCAACCAGATCACGCGAGCGAGTGTTCTCACGGTCAGTCCATTGGAATGTGTAGGCATGGATCTTTTCTGCAAACTGCTGAGCCCTCCGAATCGCATAGGCCTGGGCAGGAGCGATGCTTGCAAAGGCCATCAGATCATCGCCCGGAAGGCACTCCGGTTCACCAAGTACAATATCACCAAATCCAATATCAATATGAAAACGGGCAAAGTCTCGCCCCGCTACTTTGGAAACAATACTGAAAACGCCACCGCCGCCTGGAGCTGCTGTGAGCTCACTACGAGCAGGCGGAATGACAAACTCAAAGTAATCACCCAGATCATGCTTGGCAGCCATCACCAGGGCTTCATGCACCTCAACAAGTTTGGACGCAACAGCTTCGGGTGTTACAGCCTCACTCAGCGTCAAATCCACATCCCGAGTCGTTCTCGCCTTGGGACGAAAGCGAAGTTCCATTGCATATCCGCCCTTGAGTATCCAAGGCGGATTCTCATCATAAAAGAGCCGAGCCAAGAGCCGTTCGATCGCAACTTTGAGACGAAGCCCCTGGATCTGCACACCTCATTGCTGTGCAACAGTACGGAGCCTTGTCTCAAGTGCTTGTCGAAACGCCACCGCATTGGCATAGGTCTTGGTCATGACCCCTTGTCCTTGCTGTTCTTCTTGCTGAGTATCGCTCGACGAACTTTCATAAATCGGACACCTGATTCTGAAGGATCAGTCCTCGCTCGACCGCCGTCATCACTGCGTGCTCAAACTGCTCCGCTGGGATACTCGGGTCCCCAGCAAGATCTCGCAGCGTCCGTATCGGGGTGGTCACCGGCAGCGCATCGAATGGCTGTGTATCACTCGAATCGACTTTCCCCTTATGCAGCGTACAGCCTTCCGGCGACTTCTTTCGGAACCCCGGGGGCACCGTAAGATGGATCTCGGTCGGGATGAACTCTGCCAAGTCATGCAGCACCAGAGCAGTCTGGTGCGAGACCACCGCACGCGGTTGATCATCATTCCCCCGACTCCAGAGCCAGAGCCGAAGCAGATCGTCATGTTCAGCAAGCGGAAGCGTCGGGATACGATACAGCCCATGCCCAGCGCGTTCGAAGTTGCCCGCCCGAAGGTGGTAACTCAGATGCTGAGAGTCATACCCAGCATTTTCGGCTTGCTTCGCCGTAAAGTACCCCCCCTGCGTGGTGGCCACCTCTGTCAGGGTACGAAGAGCGGATTTGGAATTGTGGTAGGCCATTGCATAAACCCTCAAATATTTTGAAGGTTTATGCGCGATTCATGGCTAAGTCAAGCACTTTACCCGGTCATCACCCAAACTTTCCCTTAGCCGCCACACGGGCAATATCCATAATCTTGAGTCAACCCCAACCTCAACCTCTAACCGCGGACACGGGTCAACCAGCGGCTTCATGGGCGAAGATTCCAAGCAATCTGCTGCTGGAATCATGCCAATGTCACGCTCTCTTGAACCCAAAGCTTTCGCGCTGCGCCAGGCGCTGCTCGCTCGGTAGAATACGCCACTTTCCCCGGGGCTTTTCGTACTCGTCGACCATTCGATTCCCCCCGGCTCCATTGTTCAGTCTGGACTACAGTTCCGACACATGATCAAAGCCCGCTACTCCAGTAAACGGGCTTTTTTCATAGAATGCACACCAGTGAAGAAAAAGTCCATTCGATGAGTTTGTCATTCATCATCTACGGTCTTTGATTGAGCCAGTGCCAACTCGACACCATGAGTGCATCGAGCTGAGCCCCTTCGGTTCCGTCCCAGAGTGAGACCGAGATCGGTACACGGAGATCATCGGTAAACTGTGCATCGTTCGAGTCTTCGCTCGTCAGATCTCGCATAATCACGACCCGCCAAACGCCGTTGATCCAAGCCGCCGAGGCAACCGCGCCTTGTTGTTTGGGCGGCTGGGGGACAAGGCCGTTGGATTCGATGACTGCACACTCTGGGCCGTCCATCGATTGCACCGGCTCACCGGTCTTGTTGGTTGATTGAGGGCTCAGCACATAGAAGGGCCATCCACCGAGTAGGGTATAGTCGATGCCTTCTGAAGAGGGGTCTCCATTGGCACAAACATACTGCTTGTCGGCGCTCCACCGCCATTCGTTGAGAATTGGCTCGGCGTCCAGCTCTTCGACCGCGGTGACCTGCACAGCGGAGGGGGAAGAGTTGAGCCCGAACATGACCGACATCCCGTCTGGATGTCTGTCTTCATCGCTGTTGAGTATGTTCAGTGTTGAATCGGCCCACTCAACACAAATCGCGATCTTTCCGTTGAATCGAACGGCGCGAACATCGGCATGGGAGAGCTCTGTATGGCGTGCTTGGAGAGGATTGACACGCAGCGACGCGGGCTTGATCCCGAGCCATGCCGGGTGAAGCGGATCGGTGAGCATCGCCTCGCTGTACGCGGTCGTGACCTCGATATTGTAACCGGACTGGATCCCAACGGGAGGATCGGCGGGGGCCATCGTCCTGATGTATGCGGCGAGCGCCCAGGCTTCGAGTGTGTTGTATGTTTCTTCTTCTGTATCTTCGTTTTCGACCACCAGGATGCCGTTGTATGACACCATCGGCGTTCCGGGCACACCCTGAAGAATGGTCCTTACGATATCCGCTGATCGCTGACCCGATTTGAACAATCCGCTGGTTAAGTCCGCGGGTCGGACGGGTCTCTGTTGGAAATCGACCAGGGTCAGCGCCAACTGGCCATCGCCAGCACCTGTATCGCCGTGGCAAGCGTTGCATGCGAGATTGGTATAGAGTTCCTTCCCGTGATTCACCAGTTCGACCGTTAGCGGCGGGCGAGCGCCGACATCGATCTCCTCATCGGAAACAGTGACTTTGTCGGTATCTCGAAGGCTAAAGACAAACTTAGCTAGACCGGCGATTTCTTCTTCGCTGAGCACGCCACCGAATGCGGGCATGGCGCTCCGCGTGACGCCATTGCGGATTGTCCGTCCGAGATCGGCCATGATGTGGTACTCGTCGGCCCACTCGGCCGCGAACCGGTATGGGCTGGTCACAAAGTTTCGAGGGCGTGGGATGAGATACTCGGCGGCCTCGCCGTTGCCTTTGCCATCCTGTCCATGACAACTCATGCAGTTTCGTTCATAGAGTGCCTTGGTGATCGCCACATCTGGAAGATCGACCTCGTTGATGATCCGGATCGGCTCATCGACCCAATCGTCATACTCCTCGTCGTCATAATACTCGTCGTCTTCATCGGCGCTTTGAGCACCCGCCGATGACGGCGTGCTGCTCTGTTGGACCACCACGGCTGGCGTTGCGCCGGCGATTGGGGCTCTGAAGAACAGAAAGTATGACATCACGATCACAGCAGCCGCGAGTACAAAGATGACCACCGCGGCGAGGCCGTACATGTCGGAAGATTCTATCTTAATTGAACTGGTTTGGTTCTCAGACATGCTGTCTCATTTCAGTATCAGTATAGGGGTGGGTATGCTCGCATGGGATTAGTTTGCGGCCTGAAGAAACTTGAGAACCTGTCGAGTCTCTTCGCCGGTGAGCCCTCCCCGAACGCGCATGTGTGTCATGATGACTTCCCACTGTCGATCGGTGAATGATCTCGGGCTGCGGAAGTTATGGCATCTGATGCAGTTATCTGCCCAGATTTGAGCACCGCGCATCGCATCCTCGGGGAGGAGTGCGAGTTCTTCTTCGCTCATCATCGCTGAATCAGATCTCGTTTCGTTGGTGGCGCAGCCGACGATTATCATCGTGGGTATGGCCAAGCCGATCGCCAGTTTCCAAATGCGTGCGGAGTTGTTCTTTGTCCGTTCCATTTGTTTTGCCTTTCTGTGGTTTAGAAACCAACGCCCAGCATGAGCATGACATTCTGGCGAGCTTCTTCGCCTTCATGTTCGACATTATCAACCGCCAGTTTAAGAACGGTACTTGAGTTGAACCAGTAGTTTATACCGGCGGTCCATCGATCGATATCCCCGCCTTCTGGGGCAGTTGACGGGGTGCTGAGGTAATCATACCGCCCGACAAACTCTACATTCTTGAAGAAGTCCGAACTGCTGTGGATCGGCCTAAACGCGGCTTGCACATAAAGCCCGTCGCGCTCGTTATTGAATGTGATTGGACCGACCCCCACGGCACCGCTCGCGTCGTAGGTGACATCGTCAACAGTTGAATATACATACTCGAACCGGAAGTCGAAGAGCCCCGGATCGGTATCAAGAATATAGCTTGCGTCGAGCCCCATCACGGTGGTTTCGGCATTGAGCCCGTTATCGCTGTCGGCTTCGCCGACGAGGATGGAATATCCGAATTCGAGTTGAGGAACCGGGAGATAGCCGATCCGCCCGCCGACGGCTTTGTTGGAGCTAAAGCCATCGTAATCGAGACCGCCGAACTCTTCTTCATCTCGAACGGCATCGACGAGCGTTGGTCCGTTGATCGCATAGACGGTATACACGATTTTCTGCCCGTCGAACGGGACCACACCCTTGACAAATGCACCGATGCTACTCGATGGCGCAAGCCCCTCGTGCCCACGGATGAGCGGGGCGTTTGGGAGCTTGTTAATCCACGCGGGATGGAGCCGTTCGGCGAACTGACCAAACGGCGAGAGAAACTTCCCGACCCCAACGGTGAGATTGTCATTCACAAGAAACTGCAGGTTTGCATACCCAAGAGCTATATCTGTTTCCGCACGCCCGTCAGCAGTTTGAAGCTCGAACTCGAACTCGGACTCGAAGAATAGTTTGTCGTTGATCTGCCAGAGAACAACTGGTGAGAAACTCGTGTTAAAGACCGTATCACCACCATCGGGCACATTGAAGCGTGTGAGTGCGAATCCGGTGATATGGAACGCGGACTCGGCGGAATCAAGCTCGATGGATTTCTGTTCGAGCGCATCAATCCGTCGGTTGGCCCGTTGGACTTGGTTGCGGAGATTGATGGTGGTTGGAGACTCGCCCTCGGTTGCAGTTTCGCCTGAAGAGGCCGGTTGCGGGGCCGTCCTCGGCGCCGGACGGGCGGCGGGCCTGGTGGGCTGGGACTGATTTGACTCTACGGCCTTGCCGCTTTGCTCGGTGAGCAGGCGGATCATCGCCTTGAGCTCTTCGACTTCTTTTTTGAGTTCGTTGTATTCTTCTTTCGATACGGGTTCATCATCTTGCGCGATTGCCATTGTTGGCAGACCGCTGAGAATGAGTGCCGTTGCGGCGAGTGGTATGTATTTCATTTGGTTTAGTCATCCTGTGCGGGAATGTCGTTAAAAATGAACTCGATCTCGGTTGCTTTGCCCGAATCGATGGTGACGGTCTGCTCTTGTGTGCCGAGGGTTTCGTGCCAGAGCTCGATGGTATATGTCCCAGGAGGGATGTCAGTCAGGCTGAAACTCCCGTCTTCAGCGGTGACCGATGCGTATGGGTTTTCGGTGGTAAAGAACCACCCGATCATCCACGGATGGACATCGCAGGTGACACGGATGCGCTCTGCGCGACGGAACTTGGTCTTCATTTCCTTGACCGAGCCCGGCATCGCGATGTTGATCGAACGATTTTTCTTTGACCATGAATGGACATTGTGGAGCACACCATCGTCGTTGAGCAAGAGTACATTTTTTCCGACCTGAGCGACCACGACATGTGGTGTAAACACACAGCCGATCTGGTTCATCTTCACCTGGTCTTCGGGCGCTGAGGAATCGGGGAATGGTTTGCCCTTCTTGATATTCTTGATCGATGCGACCGCCCAGCGAACGCCCGCATCGCTATTGACGACAAGGTTCTCTTTGAAAATCGGTTCGGCGTGGCAGATGTCTTCGGTGGTGGTCACCTCAACGGGCGTGCTGGCTTCGACCTTTCCTGTGTATTTCACAAGCCCGGTGATGGAGCCGCCGTTTTCAACATCGATCACAGTGTATCTGCTCTTCTTGGGCTGCTTGGTCAGTGTGTCTGAACCAGCGGAGACGCCGAGCATGAGCGAGACAAAGAGGAGTCCTACGGCAGAGTATTTGATCGATCGCATTAGTTTTCTCCTTCATCGAGTATTTGTTGAACAAAGCTTTGCTGCCAGCCATCGAGAAGTGGTTGGCCCATGAGGAATCGTGTGAAATGAACCAGTTGCCAGATTTCGTCATCAGTGTAGCCGGGCTGTGCTGGCATCGGGGTTCCTGGGATGCCGCTGCGAATACGCTTGAAGAGTTCTTCAGACGAATCGCCGCCACGGATCGGTGCTCGTGTCAGATCCCGAGCGATAATTGGTGTGCCCTGCTCATCGACGAGTTCTTCCGGGCCATCGCCTTTACCTGATGGGCCGTGGCACGAGGCGCAGGTCTGGGTGAAGAGTTCACGCCCAATATTGAGGTTGGGGACAAATGAGTCGCTCGGCGAGGGAACGGCGTATGGCTCCATCGCGGTGACCCGCTCCCATGAGATTTCTTCGAGTTCGTCATTGTCGAGGGCATCGTCGCCCGAAAACTCTTCGGCGAGGCGTTCAACCCATCCGAGCCGGTTGATCTCTCTGACATATTCGGCGAGAGCCTTGGCCTCATCATCATTGAGCCATGGTGCCGCGGGCATTTCACCGTTGACTCGACCATGGCGAATTGTCTGGACCAGGTCCGCGTCGGTCGCGACGCCGTCGTCGCTTGAGATGTAGCGGAATGGTTCATTATAAAAATCTCTTGGAGGGACATCGAGCGTGATCGCAGCCACGCCGTTCCCTTTCCCATCGATCCCGTGGCACGAGGCGCAGTTGGCCTCGTAGAGACGAGCCCCGAGCATGCCATACTCTTCAGATGGTGTATACCCCGCGAGTATCAGATTGTTCTTCTGGCATGCGGGCAACCAGAGCGTAAGTGAACCCATGAAGACGATGGAGAATAAAACGAGCATCCATTTTTTTGTGGACACATCATCCGCTGGCAATCCCGCCATGTCGGGCTGGGATTGATTTGCAAACTCGTTAGTCATGCCTCATGTTCCTTTCTCGTTGAGAGCAAGTCGTATCAATATCGGAAATCCATATCCTTTTGTCGTCTAGTGTATCGCCCCAACTGTCGCCGGGCTCTGATTTGAATTATATTTTTACAGGAAAAAGCCAATCATTCTGGATTTAAACCCCTTTTATTCCTCGTGAGCCTGAAATCGAGTATACACATTTTCTCAGGTGACTCTCAGTCTGGTTGAACTGGATTCAGATCCTTTTGTTTCGCACCAGATTTCAAAAATGCACTCACCCAAATAGACTCGCTCCTGATTTACTTAACAGACGGTAACATAGGAACTTAAGATCACGCTCATACGCCTGACACCCGGTTCAAAGGGGCCAAAACCATATCATTTACCTAACTTTCTTGGACAGCTCCGCTGAGCCTGTTTTGGACCAAGCTTGGTCCATCCACATTTGAGTGCGACTTGAACCACTCACCTACGAGGGCACGGGTTCGATTTTGTGTAGTTGCATCCTCGATCATCGCAGCGGCCAGATCAAGGGGCGCGCGTTTCCTCTCCCGCTCAAACGATCCTCGATGCACTTGGGCGGGGCGGTGTACGATCAGTTATGTTTATGCACACTTATACCCGTCTGCTCCTTTTGTCGTCATTGATCGTCTTGGTTGGTCCTGTCCGCGCTGACGATCCATCGCATCACGCCACCGCGGAGTCCTATCGCAACTCTGGGTATCGATATTTCTGGACGGTGATCCAGGATGAGTTCGATGCGCGATCATTCGATGATCCCGAAGATGCCCAGCGGTATCGGGAGATGGTCGATACCGTCATGCGGATCGGGGCGACCTATGCCCAGCCGTACCAGAACTCGGGGGTGGGAATGACCACGCTCTACCCCGAGATCCTCAAGCTCGATCCCGAGCCGCCGTTGTATGTGCAGTATCGGTATCACAACTCGCAGGCGGGCCCGCAGAATCTGGGCAACCCGTTCGAGGTCCACGCACGGGCGCTGATGGTGATCGCGGGGAAGATGGAGGAGGGCGGGTATCCCAAGTATATTTCTGGTGCGACCTGGCTCAAGGCCAGCGAGTTTCTCCGTGAGGCCGAGGTGACAGACACCCAGCTCATCATCGAGACCAGAGAGCACGGGCTCGAGCTGCTTGTCGAGTCGGCATCGCTCGATGAGATCGAGCCCGAGTTCCAAGAGTTTGTCGCGATCCGGATCGCCAAGTTCGGGTATCAATACTCGGCGCTGCTCCCCGACGACAAGGTTCGGTATTGCAAGCTGCTCCTCGAAGACGAACGCGTGGATCCGTGGATCGCGAGGTTCGCGTCGGGGAATCTCCGCTCGGATCTTGGATGGGCTGCGCGGGGCGACGGGTGGGCGAGGGATGTCACGCAGAAACAATGGAAGGTATTCGAGCAGAACCTCAAAAAAGCCGAGATGCACCTGAGCAAGGCCTGGGAGTTTCGTCCGCTCTGGCCCGAAGCTGCTGAAGAACTCATCTCGATCACCAATGGATATACAGAAACGAACCCAAGCCGAGACGAGGCGTTCTGGTTCAACGAGGTCATCAGCGCCCGCATCGACGACGAGCAGGGGTACATCCGCTTCGTCAACGCGCTCAAGCCCCGGTGGGGCGGGAGTATTGAATCGATGTATGCGCTGATGGACTTTGTCGTTCGGCTCTCCGATGAGCATGACCATATGGGCTATATCATGCTCGAGATGATGGCAGCGATCACCCGAGAGCTCGAAGACGGGCACGCGGTTCTCCTCGACGAGGCGTACCTGACCATCGCGACGCGGATGATGCGCGAGGAGATCAGCGACCCGCTGCCCTACAAGAATAAATGGCAGCACCGGGCCGCGCTGCGGACCGCAGCGATGGGCCAGTTCAAGAGCGGGAACTACGCCTCGAGCGCCGAGCTGCTTCGCGCTGGGGGCGGCATGACCAAGGACATATTCAACCCTTGGGCAGAGACCCAAAGATTTACAGTCTTTGCCTCGGTGCTTGCTACACCGGAATCGGATCTGATCATCAAGGGGCTCAAAGCTCAGAACAATGGTGATCCCAAGGGTGCCAAGAAAGCGTTCAAGCGCGCCCTCAAGTCCCTAAAAAAGCTGAAAAAGAAGAACAAAATCGATCCAGAGATCGTCCGCGACCCGATCAGCACGCTCGAACGAATCATCAAGACAACTTGATCGAATGATCGCCGAGTTTCTCGAGCATGGCTGATCGATGTGTGAATCCACTGTGCAGCGATGCACACGATGGGCGATGCGTGTATCGTATTGGGAGATGGAGACCAATATGGACGAGGGTTACGAGAAACAGTTCCAAGAACTTCACCAAACCATCGAGGCGTTGATGACACGGCTCGATGCGCTCAGTGCCCGTGTCGGCGAGCTTGAAGGGCGAGCGAACACCATTCCCGCTCCGCTCAAGCGTGAACTGAGCCCCTCCACCCCGAGTATACCCCCACCACCAATCGAGGCGCCCATGCCTTCGACTGGGTCGCCGTCTTCACTCGTTGGTGATACGCACGCATCATCCACTGCTGACCGGCGCATCGCCCAGCGCGAAGCATTCTATCGCACGCAGCAGGGTCCCAAGAGCCCGCTCCCTCGGGTATCCAAGCCAAAGCCAAAGAAACAGCCCTTTGACTTTCGCAAGTTCGAGTGGCTCCTGGGTACGCGAGGGCTGGCGCTGCTCGGGATGCTCATCGTGGTGGTCGGTGTGGGGATGTTCCTCAAGTTGGCGGTCGACGAGGGGTGGATCGCGGCGATCTCGCCGACCATCCGGTGCGCGGGCTCGGCGGTCTTCGGGCTCGCGCTCGTGTGCGCCGGCGAGCTGCTGCGAAGACGGATCAACCCGCTTGCGTCATCGGGGACCACCGGAACGGGGATCGCGGTGGTTTATGCCTCGATTCTGGCGGCCACCAAACTCTATCCGTTGCTCGATCCATCGATCGCCTTTGTGCTCTTGGCGCTGACGACCTTTGTCGGGATCGGGCTCGGATCGCTCTCGAACCGGGTGATGCTGGCGATGTTCTCGCTCATCGGTGCGTTCCTTGCACCGGTTTTGCTCTCGACCGGCGAGCCCTCGTTTATCGCGCTGCCGCTGTATCTGCTGGCGCTGCTAACACTCGGGCTGGTGCTCTCTGGTTGGCGGGGCGGGGCATACGCCCATGTGCGTCGGCTCGCGTGGTGGGGAACGGGCATCATCGGGACCCTCTGGCTCAGCGATATGTACGACCAAGCGCCGGCGAGTTCGCTCGTCTTTGTGTCGCTTGTCTGGGCGATGACCGTCGCCGAACTCTTCATCTCCGCGAGATTCCTCGGGCGGCTCCGCGATGGCACACGGTGGGACCCGAACTCGCGGGCGGGATTCCTCGTCGATGACACGGGCGAGAAAACCTTCGATCCGCGATCGCTCTTCTCGCCCGAGGCCCGGTGGATCAACGCGCTCTTCGGCGTCAGTGTCTGGTCGGTCGTCTCGTCGGCGCTGACCATCCGTGCGCTGAGCCCGGGGCTCGAATACATCGCCCCCCTCGCCTTCGCGTTGGCCAGCGCTCTGATTGCGCTGATCGTGCTCAGGCTCAGACGCGAGGGTGACTCTGGGCTTTTTACTGAGCACGGAACCCCCAGATCGGCGTTGGTCACAGCCATGAGCATCAACGCGGCGATGCTCGGCGTCGCCACCGTTGCCACCGCACTCGGCGGGTGGGTGCAGGTGCTCGCGTGGGTGATGCTCGGGCTCGGCGCGATCGAGACCGCGCGACGGATCCGCTTTCGGGCGGTCGGGCTCTTCGGCTTTGCGCTCGTATGCATCGCTCTTGCCCGCCTCTTCACGCTCGATCTGATCGAGCACCTTGATGCTCATCCGAGCCTGACAATTCTTGGGCTCGCCTTCACCGCGTGGTCGTTGCAGATCGTGCTCGTCGCCGGCGTGTGCGCCGTAGCGTGCTGGCGATCTCGCTATCGCATCGAAGCACGGCTCGCCGGGTGCGCGGCGCTCTGGATCGCGGGGGCGAGCCTGATCCATCCCGAATCAAGCCCCGATTCGCTCGGCAGCGCCCTGCTCGTGCTCGCGGCAATCGGCGCGTGGATCACCGTCGTCGCCAAAGTGCCGTGGGTGCGGCTCAACGCATACACCCTCGCTGCGATCGCGATGTGCATCGCGGTCATTGGGCAGTTCGGGCTCGACCTCGACTCCGATCTTCTCGTCCATATCAACCCGATCTCGATGCTCATCGCCGGGCTCTGCTGGGCAGCGATCGCTGCACTCCCGGGGGCGCGTTTCGATATCCGCTCCGTCAGCGCCGCTCTGGGCGTGATCAGCGGCGCTTTTATCGTCGCGAAAATCGAAGAGTGGCTCGGCGCACCCGAGGCACTCCTCGTCGGAGCCATCTATAGCGGGGGCGTGATCGTGCTCGGGCTCCGCCTAGTGCGCTGGTCGCTTGTCGAGATCGCCACTGTGTTGCTCGTCGCTGTGACGATCGCGTGGTCTGCCCAGCAGATCACCCTCGGGGTTGACACGCTCGATGGGATCCCGATCGCGCACCTCGGGTTTGCATCGGCGATCCTGCTCGTTGTGCTCTCGGTCTGGGGCGGTCGGTTGCTCTGGCGCATCGAACACGCCGACGACGCCCCAGAGGGAATCACCAAAGCACGCCACCAGCTTTCGGCGATGAGCTTTGCGCTCGGGTGGGCCTTGCTCTTGGCGAGCACCTCGATCGAGTCGGTCCGCAGCGCACGATTGATGTATACAGAGGGTGCCGCCAGCGGCGCTGCGGTTTCGATCTGGTGGAGCCTCTTCGCCATCGGCTCGGTATCGCTCGGATTCCGTATCGGCCCGCCGCTGCGCTGGGCGGGGCTGGGGCTCTTGGGTGTGGTGGCGATCAAGGTGCTCTTTGTCGACACGGTCATGCTGAACCAGCCGGCGCGGATTGTCGCGTCGATCTCGGTCGGGCTTGTGATTATCGCTGCGGGCGTGCTCTACGCCCGGCTTGTCGATGTCGTCAAACCCGACAGCCGTCCACCAGAAGAACCGGAAGAAGCCCGAGACGAAGATTTGGAAGAAGATCCCAGCCTAAATCTCGATTGATCGGACGCATCGGATACAAGCTCAGACGGACATGATTCTTTACGGGCAGCCGGCGGCGAACGCGCCGAGGAAGGCGCTGACATCGAAGAAGTTGAACACGCCGTCGGGGTTAAAGTCCGCGATCGGGTCCATCGCTGCAAATGCGCTCAAGAACGCCGAGACATCGAAGAAGTTGAGCAGCCCATCGCCGGTGAGATCCGCCGGGCACGGCGGGGCGTTGTTGACGCCCGCCCAGAATCCGCCGGTGAGCGAAAAGTTGCCCCCGGTCATTTCGTTGCTCGCGTCGGGCTGGCCGATGGTCCCGGCAAGGTCAAACGAGCCACCGGTGGTCGAGGATGTACCCCCCGCGTCGATTGTGTACCAAGTGATCTCGAACGGGCCGCCAGCGGGGCCAGCCGAAGCGGTATTCGCGAGCAGTGCCGCTCCGAAAAGAGCAGCGAGCGTTTTAAACTTTGGTGCTTCCATCGGGTTCATGGTGGTCTCCTTTTGCGCACGAGTGTACCACGAACATCCCGGAATTTCATCGCGAATAAACCTTGATATCAGAAATTAGAGCGGTTTTTAAGATTTCAACCGGTTTGAACACCTGTTATGGGCACCCCGCGTTGAACGCCGAGAGGAAGGAGGAGACATCGAAGAAGTTGAAGAGCTCGTCTCCTGTGAAATCGGCGAGCGGATCATCAGATGCAAAGGCCGAGAGGAACGCTGACACATCAAAGAAGTTGAGCTTGCCATCACCGGTCAGATCTGCGGTGCACGCCGGTGAGATGATGAACCCGATCGGTGAGCCATCGAATGTGCTTGCTCCGATCCCAGCGATGATTGTTCCATCCGCCGAGATTGCTGTGACATCAAGGATATTGAGATTACTCGGTATCACCACGCCTCGATCGGTGAGCCAATTTTCGATATCTTCCATCCCAGTCTCAGCGGTCCATATAAATCCGGTCACATTGGAGTTGTTGAACTGGTTGTATCCGACGATTATTGATCCGTCTGGTGTCATGCTGCGGACTGTTGCAAGCCCAACGGGAGTGGCCGTTCCCGGAAGCGAGCCGAGGTTTGTTTCTGTCCAAGCGCCACCGTCACGATGCCATACAGTCGCGTCGGATCTCATCCATGTTTCGTTGTAGGTATATCCGCCGATGATGTTTCCGTCTGGCGTGACATAGTTCGCCATCGCCCATCCCAAGTTGGTATTGAGATGTGTGAGCGTGCCGCCTTCCCACACAGTGGGGCTCCAATATCCGAATGCGGCGGAGGTATCCCAGCCGACAACAACCGAGCCGTCGAAGTTGGCATGATTCGCTCGGCTGTCTCTCATCGAAGAACCGAGATCTGTAACATCTCCGGCGGCGTCTGAGAATGATGCGTGTGCTAATCCATCACCATCTGGCCCGCCGTTCCCTGGTCGCCAGTAGAGACCAACAACATGCACCCCATTCCCAGAGAGTCCCCATGCCGATCCGTACGAGTTGTCGATCAAGCCACCATCCGCCGGCGGTGGGGTCATCAAATCTTCCCATCCTTGCCCTTCGGTCCACAGGCCTTGCGTTACCAGCAAGCCATTGGCAGTCGTAATCGTGGCGCTGATGCGCGTCCCGTCATCAGAAATATCCGGTGAGCCAGCACCGATGCCGAGCGAACTGGTGCCCCGCCCCAATGCGACAATCCCGGTTGCTTTGGTCCAGCGAACCGCGTCGAAGTTGGAATCATTTCCGACCATCACCGATCCATCGGATGACATATCGAGCGGATACATGCCCGGGATGGTCTCGAAGCTGACCTGCTGAGCGCCCGCCGAGGAGACCGCGAGCCCAACCGCCGCCAGAATCAGCGTCTTTGCAATGGACCTATTCATGGTTGTGTTCCTTATTCAAGTGTTCGTGGTGATAGGGATTTGTTTCAATCAGACGCCGGCACCTTTCGATGTCGGCGTCCATTTTCTGGAATGAATCAGTTATCGACGCCGACGGGTGGCCACCAAGCCGCCGAGCCCGAGCAACGCCATCGAACTCGGTGTGGGAACCGCGTTCCATGAAAGATTATCTGCAAAAGTGGTTGGGTCAAAGCCGAAGCCGAGCACACGGATCTCGTCGAAGACCATGCCACCGCCAGCGGAGATGTCAATCCACTCATCGCCTACACCACCCCAAGATGGGGTGACGAATGAGTTGGCGATTTCGGTGCCATCATTAAAGATGAATACGCCCAGACCGCCACCCTGCGGACCAGGAGCCCCTGATGGATCCCAGAACTGGCCGCTGAAGTTGCTGAGGTCGGAGTCGAATGTCATGAGGATGCCGAAGTTGCCGAAGAACGAGTTGCCGGTACCGATCCAAGGACCGAAGAGCGTTGCGTTGTCACCAACGAAGTTGTTGCCATCGCCAGCAGCCATATCTGAAAGCCCAACACCTGCCCAAGCATTATTAGCGATCCCCGGGCCGGTTGGTCCGCCAGCTTCGTCGAAGTTCAATGTTGTGCCGTAAGTAGTCCCCGTTGAACCCTGCGTAACTGTGATATCAGCAGCAGCGGATCCAGCGATGACGGTGAGTGCGAGTAGGCTCGCGATGTGTGTTCCAGTCTTCATTTTTCTCTCCTATTTAGAGTCCCGTTTGAGCGACCAACGCGGTCGATAAATGCTGTCAAGTGCAAATTACACGAAGATTCAATAGAAGTCAAGTGTCAAATTTGACATTTTTCGTGTCATTTTGATTGTGCGCGGACACGCTATCGGCTACCATAGAAGTGTATGAAAGAGCCGCCACTCATCAATATCCGCCGTCAGGAGCCCCAAACAGTGATAGCGACCGCCTCAATGGGGGAGGTGCTTCACTCTTTCCAGCACCTTCGGGCATCCATGCTCGATCTTTTTCAGGCAACCGGGGTCGATCCGACCAAGACCCGTGAGCTTGCCAGAGAGTTGGGGGTCAACCGTGGATTGGCGTGGAGGCTCTCTCGGATCGCCCGCTCGACCGACGGCACCGATGTCGCACACGATGTCCCCGGGCGCCAGAGCATGGAGCGCTTTGTAAAAATCTGCCAGGATCGCGGCGCCGACATCACGATCGCCGACGATGTACGCGACGCATCTGACCACTACGAGCAGACCGTCACCGCCTGCACCGGCGGGCGCAAAACCCTGGCGATGCTCTTGGCGAACAGGCACGATCCAACAGGGACGCAGGACCGCGAACGCTCCCGGCGCACACTCTTCGAGGGCGCCTGCTCTGTTTGGGGCGTTCAGTCCCAGCTCAGATTTGTAACTGTCTTCCTCTTCCCCTCGCCCGATGACCCAGAGCTACTCGACGCGGCGCACATCACTGGGTATGTCGGATTCCGTCGGCTCGGGTCCCGCCCGTGGCCGATGAGCTACGAGGCGGTGCACGATTCGGACGGCAAGGTTCAGCAGATCCAGAAGGAGCCGCTCGATCCAACAGGGTACAAGGAGGGCGATCTCCAGCTGATGCAGGAGTTCTGCAATCCATCCGACCCGAAGATTGATGTCCGCGTTCAGGGCGAATACAAGGCGTTCGATCTCGCGGCCGGGCCGGTTGGCAACGAGGGGATGACCACATGCGTGTTTGGCAGCCTACTCAAATCGATCTACGAACACCACCCCGAAGAGCCGGGCACCGCCGGGTTTATGGTGATGCTCCAGACGCCGGTCGAGCGGGTCCTGTTTGATCTCTTCGTGCACGAGGATGTGGTCTTCGATGGTGATGTCAACACCCACCTGCTCGATCGGCTTACCTATCCGCATCAGAACCGAGTGGCCGACTTTGATTCACAATCGATGGCGATCTCAGAGACCGCGCGGGCGTTGCCCCGCACCCTCGCCGGGTGCACCACCGCGCACATCCCCTGGTATACCAAGATGCTCTCCACAGCCGCAGAGAAGATCAACATCCCGGCGGAGAAGTTCGCTGGGACTCGCTTCGAGATGACCTACCCGCCGATCTCCACCACTTTGAGCCGACGCGTCACGCTCGTGCCCAAAGATCAATAGTCTTGGCGAGGAGCGATGAATCGGTCGGGTTTGATCACGGGCAACCGGCGCTAAATGCGACCAAGAACGCGCTGACATCGAAGAAGTTGAAACTGCCGTCGCCGGTGAAGTCGGCGAGCGGGTCGCTGCTGTTGAAAGCGACAAGGAAAGCACTGACATCGAAGAAGTTGAGCACGCCGTCGCCGGTGAGATCGGCGGGGCAGGGCGCGCCGGTTGGAAAGAGGTACGCGGATCCAGAATTGAGGCCGTTGTCATCGTCCCAATAAGCACCAACCACGGCCATGTTCCCGTTGATCGCGACGGACCGACCGAAAAAATCGAACGCGGCGCCGTCGCTGGGCTGGAGTTTGGCGGTCTGCTGACCGGTGAGCGTGTCAAAGAGGTACGCGGATCCAGAATTACCGCTGTTGTCATCGTCAACAAGAGCACCAACCACGGCCGTGTTCCCGCTGATCGCGACGGAGCGGCCGAACTGATCCCCCACGGCGCCGTCGCTGGGCAGGAGTTTGGCGGTCTGCTGACCGGTGAGCGTGTCAAAGAGGTACGCGGATCCAGAAAGATCGCCGTTGTCATCGTCGCCCCAGGCACCAACCACGGCCGTAGTCCCGCTGATCGCGACGGAATAGCCGAACAAATCCTCCGCGGCGCCGTCGGTGGGCAGGAGTTTGGCGATCTGCTGACCGGTGAGCGTGTCAAACAGGTACGCGGATCCAGAATAATCGCCATTGTCATCGTCCCAATAAGCACCAACCACTGCCGTGGTCCCGCTGATCGCGACGGAGCCGCCGAACTGATCCTGCTCTGCGCCGTCGCTGGGCAGGAGTTTGGCGATCTGCTGACCGGTGATCGTGTCAAAGAGGTACGCGGATCCAGAATAGACGCCGTTGTCACCGTCGCCATAGGCACCAACCACTGCCGTGGTCCCGCTGATCGCGACGGAGCCGCCGAAAAAATCCCCCGCGGTGCCGTCGCTGGGCAGGAGTTTGGCGATCTGCTGACCGGTGATCGTGTCAAAGAGGTACGCGGATCCAGAAGCAATGCCGTTGTCACCGTCGCCAGAGGCACCAACCACGGCCGTGGTCCCGCTGATCGCGACGGAGTCGCCGAAATTATCCCCCCCGGCGCCGTCGCTGGGCAGGAGTTTGGCGGTCTCATTGACCACTTGCCCTGCAGAAAGCGTATTGAACAGGGCGGGCAGAACAATCACAGCAAGCGAGATCGGGCGGGGAATGGTTGGCAGCATGATGAGAACTCCTTGGTCTTGGTCCTTTGTTCTTGGCCTTGAACCAAGTGAATACATCCGGATGGCGGGTGTTGAAAGTCCGAAACTGGCTCTGAGTATAACAGTTGTACAGCGCCAACACAATAAAAAAACCGCCCAAACGAACGGCGTAGATGCACAATTTCGAGCAGATTTACCCGTTCCAGCCGGCCTTGAAGTAGTTCAAGGCAACTTTGAGTTTCCTATGGACACCCCGCAGTGAATGCGACCAAGAATGCGCTGACATCGAAGAAGTTGAAACTGCCGTCGCCGGTGAAGTCGGCGAGCGGGTCGCTGCTGTTGAAAGCGACAAGGAAAGCACTGACATCGAAGAAGTTGAGCACGCCATCGCCGGTGAGATCGGCCTGGCACGGAGCGACCACAGGCTGGTACTCAAATGCGCCCGCATCAATGACCGGGGCGCCCGACGGGCCGGTGTCGGTCGTGTCCGGATCATCGAAGAAACGATCAAGCCCGGCATAATCAATCGCGAGCAGTTCACCCGTGTCGCCATCACCATCGAGGTCCATCAAATCGCCCGGAACCGAAGCGTTGTCGCCCATGTCGATCGCGGCCGAGCCTGGGAGAATGGTATAGTCGAAGCCCGAGGGGTCGGCGAAGAGCGGATCCATGCCGTGTGAACCGGTGCCGGGGAGAATGAAATCCCATTGGTCGATGATGGAGTAGTCCGCGCTGCGGGCACTGCCCGAACCGGTCGCGGTGAGTTGGCCGTCTCGGGTGACTGCGCCGCCGGAGGAGTTGTTCCAGACGATGGAGTTTTTGAGTGTGCCCACACCACGATTGAAATAGACGCCCGAGTTGTAGACAGTGAATGCGTTCGGGGCGGTGTTGTTGGCGATGGTCGAGTTGGTGATTTCGAGGTCGTCGGTGAGGATGGCAAGCACTGCGGAGTTCGAGTAGATGCCGTAGCCGATGTTGTCGGTGATGAGGTTGTTGGCGAAGATAGGATCGCCGCCTGCGATATAAACCCCCGAGCAGTTCGTGCTCACCTCGTTGAACTGGACCCTGTTATTGATGAACTGGTTGTCCTGACCACCCGTCAACCCATTGAGATGCACGGTCGTGGCCCCTAAAAAGGGCTGAGAACCACCCCCGGAGACGGGCGTGATCGAATCGACAGCCGTATTCCGATGAAAGTTATTCAATGCGATGCGGGACTTGGTGCCGTTGGAAATCACAAGTGCCGAGCCAATGACGCCGGTGTTTTCGGTGAACTCACAGTTGGTAATGACAACATCGCACTGGAAAGCAATCATGCCCCCCCCGGTGTGGATGAATGGGCCGCAGTTGACCTCAAGGTCTGCAGCCCCGCCGGTGATGGTCAGTTTATCAATCGTCAGCCGATTGGGCTGCTGGTACCCGTAGAGCACATGAAGGGTATTGTCTTCACGATTGAGTGCCCCCGGGAGATCGTCGCCGGCGAGATCGCCCGAGAGAATCGTTTGTGATCCTGATTCAGGACGATCGTCGGGGGTGTCCTCGGTGCCGTCAAATCCGCCCAGAAGCGAGACACCAGATACGAGTTCAAAGTACCGAGCCCGCTGGGCGTTGGATGATGGTTTGTAGGTGCCCGCAGCGATCCAGATTTCGGACACGGCACCCGACGCGCGGGCCAGGACGAGGGCATCTTGGAGGTCGGCTTTGGCATCGACCCAACTGAGCCCGGTGGTGCCCCCCGCTGCGGCTTGGTTGACGCGGATGATGGATGCCTCAGCCTCATCGGGAACGCCATCGAAATCAAGGTCTTGGCTGGTTGCGTTGGCGATGTCGCAGTCGTCGGGGATGCCGTTGCGGTTGAAGTCCTGCTCGTAGGCATCGGGGTAGTTGTTTGCGTTGCAGTCGGCGAGGGCGCCATTGCTGATTTCGTCGGTGTCGAGGAGGCCGTTGGCGTTCATGTCACGATCACGAAACTTGGCGACCAGCGGGGCGGCGAGCGAGGCGTTGAGCGCGTTGTCGGCTTGGAACTCAGAACCAACCGGCAGCCCAGTCGGTTGCCCATTGAAATCAATGCTCGGGTTGGAGAAATAGGCGATGCGCGGGAAGCCGGCGGTTGCCATGACGGTCTGGAAGGATTCGTCTGGTGCGACGAAGCCCTTGGCGTAGGGTTGTCCGCCGTTGGCGCAGGGCGTTTCGATCCAGTCGTGCATCATGCCGAGGTTGTGACCGATCTCATGGGCAAATGTGTAGCTGTCGTTGCCGAGACAGTTTTTGTTGACAATGGAGAATCCGAGTTCTGGCTTGGGCGTGTTTGCTTCGTATCCGAAGTTGGCGATGCCGCAGACAGTATTGGAGTTGGTAATCATGGACACAAGATCCGCCTTGTGTTGGTCGCGGAGATCATGCACTTCATCCATCACCCCGTCACCCGGCTCACGAAGATCCTCGAGTTGCGTAAACATAGATCCGGATTCGTTGTAAACGAGTTCCTGGGTATGGACAAGACGAAACTGCGTCGCCACCCCTGAGTTGGTCATCGCAAGATTCAGATTTTGCATCGCGATGTTGATCCGGTTTTCCATCTCCGCAGTGCCTCCAATGCTGGTTGCAGCTGCCGGGGTGTACACGACGAGAATATCAATCAGTGATCCATCCTCAAGGGAAGCGCCCCGCCCAGTATCGGGTATGGTCGTTGGGCGATCCAGTGCCCTGAGCCGATGAATCGTCGGCGGGTCAAACTGCTCACTCCCAACACCACAACGATGCTCATCCTGCCCGGATGCCATGCCGACAACCCCGGCCACGACCACCGTCATCACGCTCAATAAACCTGTATGCTTCATCAACTCGACACCTCTCTTTGCATGTGCGTTTGTTCCGGGCAGTGTACCCCAGAGCAGCGAGTTCTTTGAGATAAAAAGAAGCAAAAACATTCGATTTTTCGCTATAAAACGATTCTTCTGTCCATTTTCCACCACCCATTTTTCCATCCTTAGCCATCAACACGGAAAACTGCAAAGCGAGATCGCGTAAAAAAACCGCCCTTCACAGGGCGGTCATATTCATTGAAAGATAACTCTTCGACTACCCGTTCCAGCCGGCTTTGAAGTTGTTCAACGCGTCGACAAGCTGCTTCTCGATATCGTCGTTGAGGGCTTTGGCCTCGTTGATCGAATCCCAGACACCCTTGGCGGCCGTTTGGAAATACTCGAGCATCGCCTTCTCGAACGCCGGGACCTTGGGGAGTTCGACCGCATCGAGGAAGCCCTTGGTGCCCGCATAGATCGAGATGATCTGGTCGGTCACATTCTGAGGCACATACTGGGGTTGCTTGAGCAACTCGACCATGCGGGCACCGCGATCGAGCTGGGCCTTGGTCGCCTTGTCGAGATCGGTCCCCAGCTGGGCAAACGCTTCGAGCTCGCGATACGCAGCGAGGTCCAATCGCAATGAGCCAGCGATCTTCTTCATCGCCTTGACCTGAGCGGCACCGCCCACGCGCGAGACCGAGATGCCGACATTGATCGCCGGGCGGACGCCGGAGAAGAAGAGTTCGGGTTCGAGGTAGATCTGCCCGTCGGTGATCGAGATCACATTGGTCGGGATGTAGGCCGACACATCGCCTTCTTGGGTCTCAATGATCGGCAGTGCGGTGAGTGAACCGGCACCGTTGTCGTCGGAGAGTTTGGTCGAGCGTTCGAGGAGTCGGCTATGGAGATAGAACACATCGCCGGGGAATGCCTCGCGCCCGGGTGGACGACGGAGCAAGAGTGAAAGCTGGCGATACGCCACGGCCTGCTTCGAGAGATCGTCGTAGACGCAGAGCACATGCTTTGGATACTTAGTTCCATTCGAGAGGGTCTTGCCCTCTTCCTTGCCCGACCACATGAAGTGCTCGCCCATCGCGCACCCGGTGTAGGGGGCGATGTATTGCATCGGAGCGGGGTCGGATGCACCGGCGATAACGACGATGGTGTAGTCCATCGCGCCCGCTTCCTTGAGCGTCTGGACCACGCCGGCGACGGTCGATTCCTTCTGACCAACCGCGACATAGACGCAGACGACCGCGTCCTTGGTGCCCCAATATTGTTTCTGGTTGATGATCGCGTCGATCGCGACGGCGGTCTTGCCGGTCTTGCGATCGCCGATGATCAGCTCGCGCTGCCCGCGTCCAACGGGGATCATCGCGTCGATCGCCTTGATGCCGGTCTGGAGTGGTTCATGCACCGGCTGGCGGGCGGCGATGCCCGGGGCGATGATATCGACGAGCGCCGAATCGGTGTTGCCCAGCGCCGGGCCATCGTCGAGCGGGCGACCGAGCGGATCGACCACGCGTCCGAGGAGCGCTTCGCCGACGGGCACTTCGAGGAGCTTGCCGGTCGCTTTGACGGTGTCGCCTTCCTTAACAGCAAGGAAGTTGCCGTAGATCACGGCACCGACGGTGTCCTCTTCGAGGTTCATCACCTGGCCCATGACGGCACCTTCAGATGATTCGAACTCGATGAGTTCGCCGGCCATCGCCTTGGAGAGCCCGTAGATCCGGGCGATCCCGTCGCCGACTTCGACAACGCGTCCGACCTCGGAGATCTCGAGTTCGGAGGAAAACTGTTCGATTTCTTGCTTGATAACAGAGACGATTTCGTCGGTTTTGATCTTCACGGGAAGTTCTCCTGCCGAGCCCGGTGATGCGCTCGTCTCGACGAGCATTTCCGGGCATGCGATGCGTGAAAAAGTGGTTTTCATTGGTCCGTGGATCGGGCCCGATACCCGATCTTTGGGGGAGGGAAGGGTAGGGCACCACGAGCCGGAAGTCTCGCAATTGGTGGGGGTTGAAATGAATGATCTGGGATCAGAGCCCGGGGGTGCCCGATTCGGGTTCTGCTGGGACCGATGAGCTCAATTCGACCCGTGAGATCTTGAAATTGATCGTTGATTGGGGACCCACAACCCGGCCGCCCTGGGGGAGCCCGAGGATCTGGGCGGGCTTGGATTCGATCCCCCGTTCGAGTTCCTCGAAGGACAGATTCACATACGCCCTCGGGGTGACCGATCCGGATCGAAGTTGCTCGATTGCCTCGGCCGAGCCGACAAGCTCAACATTGACGAGATCCTTGTCCGCATCGGCGATCTCGATCATCCATTTTCCGATCTCTCCGGGTGCCAGAAGCACCTGTACGGGTAGACGGTCGATGGTGTATCGCACGCGAAGCGTCCGGAGGGTCACGAAGACATCGACCTGCCCGGGTTCGATGGTGCTCGCCCAGTCTTGGCGATCAATGCCTTGGACTTCGACAACCACACCCGGGATTGTTTCGAGTCGTCCCTGTCCCAGCTGTGCGATCTCGGTTGAATCGATCCGAACAATCGCCTCGCTTGTCTGGACCCGGTTAAGCACACTCGATGGAGCGATGATCTTGACCGATTCGGGGTCCGCCCTCGGGGCACCATCCGTCTCGACGCCCGGGGGCATCAAGACCCGGACGGAGAACTCGCGGGTCTCGAGTTCGTCCACCTCGACCGTGATGGATTCTGGAACCACCGCGGTGACCGTGAGCCCGTGGACTGACATATGTGAAGACTGGCGGAGGATCGATCGGAAATCGATCCTGTGTATCCCTGGCTTGGCGGGGATCTCCCTGCCGATCCGGAGTTCCACCCGATTCTGGAGCATTCTGGTGAACCGATCGAGCCCGGCGGTCGAGCCCTCGATCTGGATCGAGACTGTCCGAATCTGTGCCTGACCCGTCGACTGACGGACAACCAGAGGCACACCCCCGGGCGAGTTTGCAACCGTCAAGATCACCTGCGCTTCGAGCGTCTGTGTCTGGATCATCCTTGATTCAGCGAGCAGCCAGACCATCACCGTGATCAGGGTGACAACCACAAATGTTCGTATGTGCCCCCAGAGTGTGCGGGTTTGGTTCATTGGACGCTCCCCCCTTGTTCACTCGGTTCGGATTGAGTATCGCTGGTCATGAGCGAGTTTTCAGACTCGCTCGGCTCATCGGTATCCCTGTTCTGGTCATCGCTCTGGTCATCAACGAATCCGCTCATTGGCTGATCTGTTGGTGATTCTGTGAGATCAGCGTGATGCCCGAGTAGCTCTCTGAGCGTGCGTTCGAGTTCGTTGGGCTCGATCGGAGTCGAGAGAACCCCGCGCTCGGCAACGCGGATAAACCCGGTTTCTTCCGACACCACAACCACCAGCGCATCGGATTCCTTGGTCGCACCGATCGCGGCGCGATGCCTCGATCCCAGAGAAGGGTCGGGGATCTCGCTGGGCCCGGCCATGGGCAGCTGCACCCCGGCGGAGTGGATCTGGTCGCCCCGGATCACGACCGCCAGATCATGGAGCGCCGAGCCCGGGTGAAAAATGGTTTTGATAAGTGGTGCCGAGAGGGCCGCGTTGAGGACCGTACCGCCCTCGATCATTGATTTGAGCCCGACTCGACGCTCGATGACGATTATGGCACCGAACCTGGCTTTGGAGAGAAAGGTGCACGCCGGGGCGATCTCGCTGGCGATCTTTGCTGCCCCCTCGTGGCGGCCGTGCATGAAGCGCGTCTCGCCGAGCCGGATGAGTGCCCGGCGGAGTTCTGGCTGAAAGATCACCACGAGGGCAATCGCGATCACCGCGAGCATCCTGTCATAGAGGTAGGCGATGCGGGCGAAGACATCGTCGCCGAAGAACCGGACGAAGAGGGTCCCCACGATCAGGATAAACAAGAGCCCCTTGAGTGCACGGGCTGCGCGGGTGCCTTGAACGAATCGGAGCACGGCGTAGACAACCAGCCAGATCAGCGCGATCTCGATGGCGACCTCCCACATTGAGTAGGAGCCGAGCCGATTGAGCAGGTCATTGAGCCGTTCCGATGATCCCAAATTGCTATCCTTCTTGGAGATGGTGCCAGCATCATCAGACGCTGCGCACTGATTCTAACCATTCACCCCGCCTTGTGCATCCAATCTGAGACCCAATCGGGATCAATATGCCCTACATCATCACCGCCATCGAGACCACGCCCAACCCCAACGCGCGCAAGTTGCTCGTCGAGCCCTCACCCGGCGCGATCCGATCGTATTTCAAGCCATCAGACGCCGAAGGTGACCCACTCGGGCGGGCGCTCTTTGCGATCCCCGGGATCACCAATGTCCTGATCCACACGGAGTTCATCTCGGTGTGCACCGAGCCCGGCTCGAACTGGAAATCGCTATCCATGTCCATCGAACACACCCTCGCCGAGGTTGAATCCGCTTGAACGACACCTCCCTTACCATCGCACTCGAAGCTTGGTTCAACGCCAACGCTCGTGAACTCCCGTGGAGGCTCGATGCTCGCGATCCATACCATGCGCTGGTCTCCGAGTTCATGCTCCAGCAGACCCAAGTATCGCGGGTGCTCAAAAAATATCAGCCCTTCATCGAGCGCTTCCCCACCGTTCAATCACTCGCTGACGCACCCGAAGATGATGTGCTGGCGGCATGGGCTGGGCTCGGGTATTACCGGCGGGCGAGGATGCTCCATGCCTGTGCCCAAGCCATCGTCAAAGACCACGCTGGCGTCGTCCCTGATTCGATCGACGAACTCTGCGCACTTCCCGGTATCGGTCGATACACCGCCGGGGCGATCGCGTCGATGGTGTTCAATCAGCGTGCCCCGATCGTCGACGGTAATGTGAGCCGTGTGCTCTTGCGCCTCCATAACAAGCCCATGCCCCAGACCGATCGAGCAACCGTTGATTGGGCGTGGACCCGAGCCGAGGAGTTGGTCGGCGCAGCAACGGACCCCGCGTGCTTCAACGAGGCGATGATGGAACTCGGCGCGACCACCTGCACGCCCAAGAACATCCGATGCGCCCGGTGCCCGATCCGGTCGCACTGCCAGAGTTTCGCTGATGGCACCACCGAATCGATCCCGCTGCCCAAGCCCAGAGCCAAGCAGAAGCCGATGTACTGCGCCTCGCTTGTGTCGATGGATAAGGGCTCACTGCTCGTTGAGCAGCGTTCATCCGTCGGGATGTGGGCGAATATGTTTCAGGTGCCGACCATCGAACGCGATGATCGCCCATTGACCCGCGAGGAACTCACTACCCACCTCGGCGTCGGTGCGGGCGATGTCGAGCCCGCCGGGAGTTTTACGCACATCACCACGCATCGGATCGTCGAGTTTGTGGTCTATCGAGCAAAGGACATCAAACCCGCTGAGTCTCAGTCCTATCGGACGCTCGATTCGCTCGATGCCATCGCCTTGTCGAATGCCCAGCGGAAGGTGCTGGCGCTCTCTGGTGTGATCTGACCCCTAGAATAGATCGATGCACATCGCGGTCATCATCCCGGTTTTTAATGAAGAGACGCTCTTGCCGATGCTCTTCGAGCGGCTCGTCAACACTCCCGTTCCAATTGACGCCCAAGGCGAGCCCTGCACCCGCACGATCTATCTCGTCAACGACGGCTCGACCGACAACACCCGATCCATCATCGACCAGCTCGCCAGCCGCGACGATACAGTGGCGATCCACCAGCCCACGAACCAAGGCAAGGGCGCTGCGCTGGCGGCGGGGGTTCAATCAGCGTTCGAAGAGGATACTGATGAGCAGGCCGACGCGATCATCATCCAAGACGCCGACCTTGAGTACGACCCTCACGAGCAGAACGCGATCCTCAAGCCCATTCTCGATGGAAAGGCCGACGCGGTCATCGGCACCCGGTTCCTCGGCCAGACCCACCGGGTGCTGTACTACTGGCACTCGATCGCCAATCGGCTCATCACGCTCACCAGCAATATGATGAGCAACCTCAACCTCACCGATATCGAGTGCGGGTTCAAGGCCTTCTCGCGTCAGGCGATCGAGGGCATCACCATCACCGAAAAACGCTTCGGCGTTGAGCCCGAACTCATCGCCAAACTCGCCAAGGCGAGGATCGTTGATGCCGACACGAATCGACGCCGTCCGCTGCGGATTTATGAAGTCCCGATCTCGTATTCAGGACGGACCTACGACGAGGGCAAGAAGATCGGGTGGAAAGACGGGATCGAAGCGATCTGGTGCATCTTCAAGCACAATCTGTAACGACAAAGACTCACAATTGCGGATCAGTATTCACGGTGCCTTTTTCGGTCTGTGCGGCGCGGTATGCGTCGTACTTCGTCGCGATCTCTGGATACTTGAGTGCCAAGATCGCCCCGGCGAGCAGCCCCGCGTTCTTGGCCCCGGCTTTGCCGATCGCGACGGTGGCGACCGGGATCCCGCCGGGCATCTGGACGGTCGAGAGCAATGAATCGAGCCCCTTGAGATCCGGGCTGGAGATCGGGACCCCGATCACAGGCAGCGCCGTGTGGGCCGCCACAACCCCGGCGAGATGGGCAGCACACCCAGCCCCGGCGATGATCACCTCGATGCCCCGATCCCGGGCACTACTCGCGTGCTCGGCGACGAGTTCGGGCGTGCGATGGGCGGACATCACCTTGGCTTCATGCGCAATCCCGAGCGCATCGAGCGCCTGGCACGCCCGCTCCATGACATCTTTCCAGTCCGATTTGGAGCCCATAATGACGGAGACGAGTGGTGTGGTGTCTGTGCTCATGGGTGATGATATACCCGCGATCGCCCAAAGATATGGGAGAAACAGGCTTGTTGAAAATGTGATGATTGAACTCGATTTGGATTAAATTTTGAACGAATACCCAAACACAATCGAGCCCCATGCCTGCCCGGAGGGCTGGGACGCGAAGGTCTCGGTCTGATAGCTCTGCGACCACCCGAGATAGAGCGACTTGTAGCGGGTGACGACCCCGATGGTCGCGATGGCGACGAAGGGCTCGGAGCTGACCGATCGGCTGGTGGCGAAGGTGTTGCCGTCGAGGAAGATGTCGCGAGCGACGAAATCGATGCCCATGCTGGTAAAGAGATAGATCGACCAGCTCCCCTCGCCCCAGTCGGTGGTGTTGACGGTGTGGTCCTTGTTGCCCAAGAGCGAGGCGGGCCCGAAATCGTCGGGGAGGTTCTTGCCAACGCGGACGGTGACGCGTCCCTTGGCTTTGGTCGAGACATTGCCCAGATCGAACCCGATCGCCGGGAGCATCTCGATCTCGATGCCGTGGATATTGCCCGCTTCGCTCTTGAAGGTGCGCTCGAAGGTAAAGTTGATTGTCAGTTCGTTGGCGAGCTGGGTCCCCCACCCCTCCGGGGTGGTCTGGTCTGGGAAGGTGTTGTGGATCCATTTCTGCATCATCTCCGCTTGGGAGCGCTCGCCAACGACCCCGAGGTCGAGCTCGAAGTGGTCTCGCTTTGTTGCATCGGCGCGTTGGAAGGAGAAGGCAAAGTAGAGGTACCCCGCGTAGGGATGGTCCGCTGGCGATGGATTGGCGATGGAGATGTCCGAGCTGGAAAAGATCAGTTGTTTGATGGCGAGCCCGAGCCCGAATCGTGGGTCGGTCCATTCGTCGGCGGGGGCGAGCTTGTCCTTGAGCCCGTCGCTCAGGTTGGGATCGAACGAGAGCTCAATGCCCGCGCCGTTGGTGTAGAACCGGTCGGTATCGATCCCGATCCTTGGGAGCGTGCCGTCGTTGTCCCAGTAGAGCGTGTAATCGCGGAGGCGCAGATCGGTGATCGACCACGAATCGGAATCTTCGATGAAGGCGGCAGCTTCGCCGTCGGGGTTTGGCAACGGTTCTTGAGTTTGAGCCGAGGCTCCGCAGCAGCACAAGATCAATACAAGCGGGTCTATACATCGCATGCGTCTACGATATATGACTTTGGGGGTCGAGTCTTGGGTATGCGGCTGATTCGTGTGGAGAATTCATCGGCTTCGACGGGTGCAGATCAGTCCATCGACGGGTGTCTGGACCATCGAATTCCGTGCGGAGAGATCATTGTCGGGGATCAGTGGGTCGCCGGTATCGGTCAACGCATAGAACGCCCCGACATGAAATGATTCGACCTCGATAATCTCGGCCTTGGTGATCGTGGCGACCACGATGACCACCCCGGCTGCAAGCAATGCCCGTCTCATAAAAATCCCCTGCGCGGCTCTATGTGATCCATTTCTCTGATTCTGCATCTTGTTCCCCTCGAGTAGTTCGGCATACATATGGCTTTGTGCAACTCGAGACGGTGCAGTTTTGTGCACGGCTCGCAAAGAACATATGACCGAATAGAACTCCATTATACAGATCCCGGCGTGCAATCAAAGTGAAAACTGGGAAATTTTGATGCCATGCAACGCTTGAAAATGGGTTCAGTACCACTGAAGTTCATATTCACGCGAGATTCAACGCACCGATCGATTACTCTTCACCCTCTGCCAGCTTCGCCACCACCGACAAGTCTTCGAGCGTGGTGATGTCTTGGGTGATCTCGGTATCGCCAGCAGCGATTGAACGCAACAGCCGGCGCATGATCTTGCCGGAGCGGGTCTTGGGCAGGGCGTTGGTGAAGCGGATCATGTCGGGCTTGGCGATGGCGCCGATTTCTTTGGCGACATGGTCACGCAAGGATTTGATGAGCTCGTCGGATGCTTCGAACCCCGGCGCGGGGGTGACGAAGGCCGCGATGCCGGTGCCTTTGATCTCGTGAGGCATGCCCACCACCGCCGCCTCGACGACGCTCTCATGGGCGACCAATGCACTCTCGACCTCCATCGTGCCAAGGCGATGCCCGGAGACATTAATGACATCGTCGGTGCGTCCCATGATCCAGAAGTTGGCGTGTTGGTCACGCCTTGCGCCGTCGCCAGCGGTGTAGTACAACTCGTCGCCCTTGGACACGGTGGACCAGTAGGTATCGATGAAGCGTTGGCGATCGCCATAGACCCCGCGGAGCATCGCGGGCCAGGGCTTGCGGATGACCATCAAGCCGCCGGTGTTCTCGGCGGCGACATGACCCATCTCATCGGTGACGGCTGCGTCGATCCCAAAGGCGGGAAGGGTGCAACTGCCGGGGGTTGTGGGGGTCGCGCCGGGAAGCGGGGTGATGACATGTCCGCCGGTCTCGGTCTGCCAATAGGTATCGACGATGGGGCAGACCCCGCGACCGATCTTGTTGCGATACCACATCCATGCTTCTGGGTTGATGGGCTCGCCGACGGTTCCCAAGACTTGGAGCGAATCGAGTTTGCACGATGCGGGATGCTCGTCGCCCCACTTCATAAACGCGCGGATCGCGGTCGGGGCGGTATAGAACTGGGTGATCTTGTGGCGATCGACTATCTGCCAGAAACGGGCCCCGTTGGGATAGTCCGGGCCGCCCTCGTACATGACGGTGGGCACGCGGTTGGGGAGGATGCCATAGACGATGTACGAATGCCCGGTGATCCACCCGCAATCGGCGGTGCACCAGAAGACTTGGTTCTGATCGGGGATGAGGTTGAAGGTGTATTTACTGGTGATGTAGGTATAGACCATGTACCCGGCGGTCGTGTGGACGATGCCCTTTGGCTTGCCCGTCGAGCCGGAGGTGTAGAGCAGAAAGAGCATGTCCTCTGCGTCCATCTCTTCGCACGGGCACTCGGGCGACGCCGCCTCCATCTCCTCGTGCCAGCAGCGGTCGAGCTCTCCCCATGATATTTCGTTGTGGCATCGCCCGAAGCAGAGCACATGCTCGACGGGCTGCTCGCCTTGGTCTTTGAGCAACTCGATCGCGGCGTCTACATTTGCCTTGAGCGGCACAACCTTGCCGCGTCGCCATGAACCATCGCAGGTGAGGATCATCTTTGATTGGGCATCATGGACGCGATCGGCGATGGCTTGGGCGCTAAAGCCGCCGAAGATCACGGAATGGGGCGCGCCGATGCGGGCGCAGGCGAGCATGGCGATGGCGAGTTCGGGCACCATCCCCATATAGATGGTCACGACATCGCCCTTGGTGATCCCCTTGGATTTGAGGACATTGGCCAAGCGCGAGACTTCTTCTTGAAGCGATTTGTACGAGATCGTGCGGACATCGACGGGCTTGCCAGCGTCATCGACCGGCTCGCCCTCCCAGATGATCGCCGGATCTTTGCCATGCCCCGATTCGACCTGTCGATCGACGCAGTTGTAGCAGACATTGGACTTGGATCCATCGAACCATCTGGCATCGGGGGCGTTCCATTCGAGCACCGAATCCCACTTCTTAAACCAATGCAGCTCGTTGGCGATCCTCCCCCAGAACTTCTCGGGGGCGTCGATCGATTCCTGATACATCCGATGATACTGATCGAGCGAGGAAACGAGCCATTTCGACGCTCCAACATCGGATGCGGCGGGTGGATTGAAGATACGGGTTTCGTTGAGTACGGATTCGATGGCTTTGTCGGACATGATGAACTCCTCAGATTTCGCGTGTATGTATATGCACATCCTCGATCTGAGTCATTCTATGCGATCGGCAGGCACTTCGCAAAGCCCAAGCCGATTCGCAACAGGATCAATCCCGCTGATATCTTCGATCGGATTCTTCGATCTTGATGTCGTTGGCGCTCATATCTCGACGGGCCATCAATCCTGATTCGTCGTATGCCCAATGCTCGTTTCCGTGGGTTCGGAACCATTGGCCGCTGGCGTCGCGCCATTCATATTCGAACCGGACACTGATGCGATCGGCTGTGAATGCCCAGAGTTCTTTCATGAGCTGATAATCGAGTTCGTTGCTCCACTTGCCCGCAAGGAATGCCTCGATGGCGTCGCGTCCGACAAAAAACTGATCACGATTGCGCCATTGGGAATCGAGGGTGTACGCCTGTGCGACACGCTTGGGATCGCGTGAGTTCCAGACATCTTGGGCCCCTTGGACCTTGGCAAGTGCGGATTCTCTGGTAAAGGGCGGACGGATATCGGTTGGGCTGAGCATATTTGTTCTCCTCTGAGTTCGTTGAATCGAAACCCACCAGCGTCAGCTGGTGAGGTTCGGGTAATGACGATGCGGTGATCAGTTCGAAGTGTTGATCGTGTGGATGAAATCTCTGATCAGCTCGGCGATCTTCTCGCCGTCCTCTTCGAGTGCGAAGTGACCGGTGTCGAGAATGTGCAGCTGGGCATCGGGGAGATCACGCAAGTATGGATGCGCTCCGGGTTCGGGGAAGATCGGATCGCCCTTGCCCCAGGTGATGAGCATCGGGGGTTGCTCGTCGCGGAAATACTGCTGCCAGCTCGGATAGAGCGGCGGGTTTGAGCCATAGTCGTAGAAGAGATCAAGCTGGATCTCATCATTGCCCCCCCGATCAAGCAATGGTTGGGCTACAAGCCAGTTGTCAGGCGAGATCACAGCCTCATCGCGTACGCCGGTAAGGTATTGCCACTTGGTCGCGCCAACGGTGAGCAACCCACGCAGGGCGTCACGATCTTCGTCGGCTCCTGTCTTCCAATACTTCTTGATCGGGACCCAGAAATCTTCGAGCCCCTCGTCATAGGCGTTGCCGTTCTGAACGACAAACCCGGCGACGCGATCGGGATGGGCCGTCGCGATGCGGAACCCAACGGGGGCACCATAGTCCATGACATAGAGCACATAGTTGTCGAACCCCTTGCGTTCAAACAGCTCATCGACGACACCGGCGAGGTTGTCGAAGGTGTAGTCATAGTCGTCGGTGCTTGGCGCGGAGCTGAGCCCGTACCCTGGATAATCGGGCGCGATGATGTGGAAATCATCGCCGAGTTCTTCGATCAGGTTGCGGAACATATGCGACGAGGTCGGGAATCCGTGGAGCAGGACGAGCTGAGGCTGCCCGACTGTTCCTGCTTCGCGGTAAAAGATTTCGAGCCCGTCGATAGTCTCGGTGCCATAGCGGACACTCGATGATTGGGCTTGGGCTAAGGTATCGGTGATAATTGGAAGGTTCGAGTCGATTTCTCCCGCACTTGCCAGAGGCACAAGCCCGGAGAGTGCGATCAGCGAACCGGCGAGGGCGGTGTTAGTGAGGTTCGGTTTCGATGTGTTGTGTGTCATGGTTTGGTTTTCCTTTATGTGCGTGTATGTGCGATTTGCGTGATTACGATGCGTTGGCAGGGGCACGGACGAGCGGGAAGTCGATCTCGACCTCGGCAATGTGGTTGAAGTAGTTGGTGAAGATATTGATCGAGACGACCGTGATGATCTCGACGATCTCTTCTTGCGAATATCCAGCGCCGCGGACCGCTGCCAGAGCTGCATCATCGACAAACCCGCGTTGATCGACAATCGCGGTCGCAAAGCTCAGCGCGGCTTGTGTCTTCGGATCGCTCGATTCCCCGGAGAGATTGCGGGCCAGTTCATCCGGGTCGACCCCGGCGCCCTTCCCCATCAGCGTATGGGCCGAGGCGCAGTAGTCGCAGCTATTGATCCCGGCGGCAGTCAGGGCGAGTTGTTCGCGGAGGGCTGGGGAAATGGCAGATTCACCGATCGCCTGCGAGAAGGCGAGGTAGGCGCCAAGGGCTGCGGGCGAGTGGGCGATCGCGCCGTACAGGTTCGGGACCATCCCGATCTTGTCGTTGACCTGCGAGAGAATCTTGGCCGAGTCTGGTGAGGCTGTTTCGATGGTGAGTGGTTTGATGCGTGTCATTGTGAACTCCTATGTGAGTGGGTTGTTGAGGAATGGGAATCATCCCCGTTGTGCATACATACTTACTGATCGGTCTGTATATTCAAGCGCAATCACGGATTATTTTCGATCACCGGCAATATGTTCTTGGATTATTTGAGGTTTTTCTGGATTTCTAGGCCATGAACCACGATTTGAATGATTCTCATCTATACTTAATGGTCAGTATATTTTTTCTCGAAAGGTCCACCCATGCCCCCTAGCAGACGCGACGAACTGGTCGAAGCCGCCATGAAGATCTTTTATCGCAACGGGTTCCACAATACCGGGCTCGATCTGATCCAACAAGAGAGCGGCATCAGCCGAATGACACTCTACAACCACTTCAAGTCCAAAGACGAACTCATCGTCGCGGCCCTGCGCCGGCGCGATGAGATCTTCCGAAATCAGCTGATGAAGTTTGTTGAATCCCATTCAGTCGATCCGATCGCCCGGGTGCTGGCGATCTTTGACTATCACGAGTCATGGTTCAAACAGGACGACTTCCAGGGGTGCATGTTCATCAATGCCTCGGCCGAGTTCTGCGACCCCGACTGCCCGGCGCGGCGCGTGGCCGCCGAGCACAAGCTTGAGGTCATCCGCTATCTCCAGGTACTCTGCGCCGCGGGCAAGCTGGATAATCCCGAAGAACTCGCCCAGCAGATCAGCCTGCTCATCGAGGGATCAATCGTCAATGCACAGGTCGTCGGTCGAGCGAGCAACAATCCCTCTACCCCAAGCGAAGCGGCGCACCGCGCCAAAGCGATGGCTGAGAAGCTCATTGAAGATGCCGACCAAGGATGATTCGTTCAGTGGGCCGCCGTCACGCGGAGAACCTCTTGAATGCTCGTCAGGCCGCTGCTTGCTTTGTTGATGCCATCGGAGCGCAAAGAACTCATCCCGCGTTCGAGACACAGCCGGCGGAACTCGGAGACATTAGGATTCCGAGCGATCACATCGCGGAGTGAGTCGTCGACCGCGAGCATCTCGTAGATACCGACTCGCCCGGAGTATCCGGTGTTTCGGCACTTGTCGCACCCCTGAGGCACCCACATCTCGTGGCTTGGCAGCCCGTTCATCTCGAGGAACTCGCTCATCTCTTCTGAGGGTTTGTTCTGTGCTTTGCAATGCGGACAGAGCCTGCGGAGCAGGCGCTGGGCGAGCACGCCGTTGAGGGCGGCACCCACGAGGAATGGTTCGAGCCCGATGTTGACCAATCGCGTGACCGAGCTCGGCGCATCGTTGGTATGCAGTGTGGACAGCACCAGGTGACCAGTGAGCGCCGCCTGCACCGCGGTATGGGCGGTCTCGTGGTCACGGATTTCGCCGAGCATGATGACATCGGGGTCCTGGCGGAGCAGCGCCTTGAGCGCCTTGGCGAAGGTCATGTCGATCTTTTCGTGGGTCTGGGTCTGAGTGATACCATCGAGGTGGTATTCGATCGGATCTTCCACGGTCGAGACATTGAGCTTGCCCTTGTCGATCTGGCGCAGCGATGAGTAGAGCGTGGTCGTCTTACCCGAGCCGGTCGGACCGGTGACGAGCAGGATGCCGTGGGGCATGTTGATCTGGTTCTTCCAGATATCGAGTGTCTTCTCGTCGAACCCGAGGTCTTCGAGCTGCACATTGATCGATTTGGTATCGAGGATACGCATCACGATCTTTTCGCCGTACCCGGTGGGCAGCGACGACACACGCAGATCGAGCTTTCGCCCGCCGACGATGCACCGAATGCGCCCGTCCTGTGGGACGCGCCGCTCGGAGATATCGAGATCGGCCATGATCTTGAGCCGTGAGGTGATCGCCGCGGCCATCGAGGGCGGCGGGTTCATTGACTCGAACAAGATCCCATCGATGCGAAGGCGGACCTTGATCTTCTTCTCGCTCGGCTCGATGTGGATGTCGGATGCGCCCTCCTTGACCGCGTTCTGGATGATGTAGTTGACATAGCGGATGACGGGCGATTCGCCCGCCTGGGCTTCGAGGTCTACCGCCTCGGTGTGCATGCTTGAGGTGACTTCGACATCGGTTTCTTCGACATCGGCGAGGATCTCAGAGAGATCCATGTCCGTGTCCGAATCGCCGCCGACGATCTCGAGTGCAGCCCGCACATCACCCGGCGTAACAAGCACGACCTTGATGCTTGAAACATGAAGACGGGAACGGATCTCGTCAATCACGAACACATCGCTCGGATTGATCGATCCGACCACCACCCGCGAGCCCTCGGTCCGGAGCGGGAGGACCTGGTGGGCGTGGCAGAAGTCGAGCCCGAGGCGCTGCATGAGCTTGCCGTCGAAGCCGCCGTCGAGCCCACCCTCGAGATCGACGCGTTCGAAGGGCACGCCGGCGCTCTGGGCGACGACCCTCTGGATCTCTTCCTCGTCGGCGCCCTGCTCGAAGAGGATCTCGATGAGCCCCTTGCCCGGTGATTGTCTCATGACCTGCTCGACGACCGTGAGTTGTTCGCGTGTGATCGCCTCGTGCTCGATGAGTAGTTCAGAGAGTTCCGAGGCGATCGAGAGGTCCTCGTCGCCATCGAGTTCCGGACGGTAGACCTCGAGCATGGCCTTGCCAACATCCACGCTTCGCTCTGGGAGCTTGCTCTGGAGGACCGAGGGGTCATGCTCCTCGCCGATCTGATCCTCTTCGCCGTAGCGTGTTTGGCTCGATGGCATCGACGGGAGCGGGCTAAACGAGCCAGGACGCTGATCGAGGGTGTGACGATCCTTCCGCGTCGAGTGACGCGGGCGCCGTTGTGGGCGTTTGGGCTCGTTGGAATCTGAATCGACCCCGAGCTCTGAGAGGATATCGTCAATATTCGACATAGTGTCCCTGTTTGAATCTACTCGAGCTCTATGGTTTCTTGGCCCAACGCCAGCTCAAAACGCATCCCATCGCCCTCGATGACGACGGATCTCCCCGTGATTTTGGTCACTGTGAAATACTCGCCGAGCTTCATGCCCGCGCGGACCGCCTGCCCCGAGATTCGGGCGGCGGGTCGAGAGCCCCCGATGATGCCCTGGAGATTGAATCGCATTGCCTCGCCGATGACGAGGTTCTTTCTCCGCTCTCGTTCACGCTCGGCGTCGCGTTTTTTCTGGAGGGCGATGCGTTCTGCCTCTGACAACCCCGGATCCATCTGGACCGTTTCCTGCGGGCCCGAACTCGGGCGTGCAAATGGCGCCTCGGCGAATGATTCTCTGCTTTCGAGCTGGACCGTGATCGAACTCGCATCAAGGGTCTTCATCACCGAGCTGAACCGATTGGAGAAATCCGCAGAGTTTGTTTCCGAGGTGTAATCGATCGAGACCATCTTCTCGTCGAGCCCCGCCTGCATCCCGATATAGCGCATCGTGTAGATCGCCCCGCCACCGATCGTCAGCACACACATCGCGATCACCATCTGGGTGTTGAACTTCGAGGTGGTTGACGAGGCGGAGATCGCCGATTCGGGTGCCTGCTTGAGCGATGGGATCCCGGTCACCGTGTCGGTCTGGGCCATATTCAAGAAGATGTTCTTCGAGGCTTCGGTGTGCTCACCCGATGCGTTCGACATGCTGTTTGGATCATTGAACTCGTTCATTGCCCCACCTCCTCGTCAACCTGGAAATAAATGCTGAGGGTGAACTCAGCTTCGACCTCCATGCCGGCAACATTTGAGTCCTTGATCGCCAAGTCCACGATCCGGGTGATCCGCGGGAGCTTCTCAAGCGCGAGGAGGAAGTCATAGAAACCCTCGAATGATCCGTTGGTGCTCATCACCAGAGGTTGCTCGCGGAATCTCGCCGCCGCGATCGGCTTTGAGCTCTTGAGCGTCGGCGGCGTGAGCCCCGACTCGAGCGCCAGCGCCGAGACCTGACGGACGATCTGGTCGACCTCCTTATTGGTCGGCAGCAGCGCCTCCATCTCATCGACCCGGGCCTTTATGACTTCGTTGGCACTCTTGAGATCCTCGTTACGCCCCGTCTCGATCCGCAGGGTATCGAGCATCTCTTGCTTGTGCGCAATCTCGACCCTGGCCCTTTCGATGTTGGCGCTCTGAGGCTTAAATATCACGAAGTAGCTGGCGATGGGCAAGAGCAGCACCGCCAGAAACAACACAAACTCGCGTGTTCCCAATCGCATCGTTCGATCTCCCTACCTTAGTCTGTGTCCGTTTCCGTGCCCGCGATACCAAAGTCCACGCTCCCGATATCAATCTCGACGGTCCCGTCGACGAGATGCGCGTCGGCTTGGACCTGAAGATTCATGGTGATCTTGAACCGGCGGTATTGCTCGTTATCGATTTTGGTCTCGTTGATGTACTGGAGTTCGACTTCACCGAACAACGGCGAGCCCTTGAGCGATCCGAGAAAATCGGTCACATTGTCGTTCTCTTGGGCGATGCCCTCGACCGAGAGCGAGAACTTGAACTTGGGCGGGAGCACCTTGGCGGGCTCCTTCTCGCCGTCGCCCGCTTTGCCCACGCCGACGCTTTTGCCCTTGAGCGTGCGTGACTTGGTGGCCTTGTCCTTGGGATTCGGCTTTTTGAGCTTTGGTTTGATCCGTTCTCCCTCGAGGTTGACAAGCGTGAGCGTCAGCCCATCGGGGATCGCCCGGACGATCTCGCCGAGCAGGACCGAACGCGGGACACGGTCCTTGAGGGCTGTCACCACCTCGGCCCGCTCGATAAGCTCGATGCGTTGTTTTTCGAGCACCTGGAGTTGCTCGATCTTGGTCGCCTCGTCGGCGAAGGCCGTCGCGACGACCTGCTGCTCGTGGCGGACACGACTCCACCGCTGGTGGTTGACCACAAAGGCCCCGACCACCCCGGCGAGCACAAGTGTAAAGAGCATCAACGCGATGATGTTGGCGCGGAGCTGGCTCTTGCCCTTGACATATTCGGCGGGCAAGAAGCTGCCATCTTGCCCCTGATATTCCTTGGGATTACTCATTGACTATCTCCACGGCTGACGCTGCAGCCAGCTCTCTTCCATCCGTCTTCAAAGATCCATCGGGCTCAATGCCCCCCCAACGACGCTTGCCCACCCGGGCTGAGGCGTACGCAGATCGACGCCGCTGGTGGGCACCGTCCCGAGACGCGCCAAACACGCCAGCGGATCGAGGACCTGCGCCTCGAGCTTGAGCGTCCTTGCGAGGTGCTCGCAGATCGGTTGGTGCCTAGCTTGGCCGCCGACGAACACCACCCGCTCGACGCGCGTGATTGGGAATAGGGCGTTGTGGTAGCGCAGGCACATCGAGATCTCATCGTCCATGATTTCGAGCGGTTCACTCAGATCCACCCTTGGCCCGTGCGTGAACCCGGTTGGGTTTTTCTGCTCTTGTTTTTGTACATCGGGTTCTTGTTCATGGGTATCTTGCTCACCGGTGTCGCGTGGCGGCGGCGGCATGCCCGGCATTGTGCCTGCTGAAGTCGCACCGACGCGCTCGGGGATGAGCACCTCAAGATCTGCGCGGACCTGGCGTGCTTCGACCATGGTGCATCTCAGCTGGTGACAGATCACCTCGTCGAGGTGGCGCGCGCCGAGCTCGATGGTGCGTGCAAAGACCATCTCGGGCCCGTGCATGATGAGTACCTTGGTCGATCCACATCCAAGATCGAGGATCAAAGTTGGCTTGCCCGATCCGGCGCTGGCGGCGGTGTCATCGCGGAGCTGGACCGCCCGCGACATCGCATCGAACTCGTTGTGAATCCCCACCGGATCGAGCTTGGCAATCTTGAGCGTGCCCATGATCCGCCCGACGAACTCACGAGAAGCCGCGAAGCAGATCACCTCAAGCTTGCCGGCGGTCTTGGCTCCCTCAACCACCCGGCACCGGACCAGCAGCTCGCTCGGATCGCACCCGAGCTGGGTGCTTAGTTGTGCACTGGCGATCTGCTCGAACGGGACGCCTTCGCTTGGAATAATCTGGAGGTGCTTGCAGATCATCTGTCCCGAGGGGATGAGACTCATCGCGCGGGTTGCGTTGATTTTTTCGCCCTTGAGGAACTTGGGCAGCGCGTCCATCTGGTACAAGAGCCGCTTGGCAGGATTATCGAGCAGATCGTCGGGCGTGGGCATAAACGCGGCGGCGGTGATCGTGCTCGGTTTCGAGCCGGTGAGCTGGAGCACCTTGATCCCTGAGACCCCAAACTCGATCGCCAATGGGATCGCGCCCGGACGCATTGATCCGACGGTCGAGAGCGATGATCCAAGCTTGCCCTTGCCCAACTTCTTCCCGAGCTTTCCAAACTTTGGTGTGTTCTTCTTCAACGCGAACCCTTCCCACCCGGCGTCGGGGATGGACGGATCGCGGATCAGCAAACGCTGCACCCGGAAACGCCCGTCGAAAGGGAGATCGACCCATCTTCATCGTGAGTTCAGCGAGTCGTTGACACACCCCAATCAGAGGATCGCGGGCATACAACGATCCGCTCAACCGGCACACCCGGATCTGTTTCTCATCTGAGCCCGCCAGCGATGCGTCCGAGAACACACCCCATCGCATCGAGGGCACCGTCGAGATCCCAGCGTTGTCCATCCCGATCGCCGGTGGTATTGGAGACCACGCGGAGTTCGCCCGTGCGCATCGTCGGATCAATCCGTTTGGCCGCCATCGCTGCAGCAGCCCCCTCCATCGCCTCGGCGATGGCTCCGGTTCGCTCGACAATACTGGCTGCACATGCGTCAGTCCCCGAGCACGACGAAACGGTCGCAATCGGACCTTGGTGCCCTGAAACACATCCAAGCCATCCGAGCACCCCCGGATCGTGCTCGATCGCGTCTGAGCCCGTATTGAAGGGCGCAAAGCCCATCGCAGCACAAGAAACAAAGCCCTCGGGCGTCGAAACCCCCTCGTCGGCAAAGACCGAACTCGATCCACAGACCACATCGCCTAGATTACACCCCGAACCGGGCAACGCCCCGGCGATGCCCACGCTGAGCACACCGAGATGGCGCTCCGGATCGAGCACCCGCGCGATCGCTCCGCTGGCGTTGGCCTTGCCGACCCCGGTGTGGACCAGATCTATATTGAAGGGGGTCGATTGTCTTTCCCAAAGCCCCAGACGATCGCCGGAGAGCCCGAGCCCATTCATCGCCGCGTCAAACTCACGAGGAGCCGCGAGCGCGACAAGCCAGATCGACCGGCGAGGGTCTTGTGGCGCGGGGATATGCTCAGGATCAGACACAGGCAATGGTAGCCAACCCGATCAGGCTGCCTGCTCGTCCTCAGCGGTGTGGATCGGCTCGTCGTCGACGCTGGGTTGGTCATCGCCCTTCCCAGAGATCGCATCGAGCGCAGCGGGGTCGAGGGCGTAGAGCCCGTTGGTCATGGTTTTTTCGAGCATCCGCAGGTCGAATGCGTGCTCATGCTCGGGATAGAAGTTATGCTCGCGGACATCGAATCCGTCAGATTCAACGACCGTGATGTCGTGGTGCTCGCGGAGGTCAATGACCTCGCCGCCGTCCTCGTCCTCGAAGTGGGTGATCTCGGCGACGGTTGGTCGGCACGGATCGCGCGGATCCCAGTCGGTGACCACGCATTGCATCCCCGTCGAGAGCTCGACGCGGGTACCGGGCGAGTAAGCGGGGCAGACGGTCATCAGCGATTGGAACACGACCGGGTCCATCCAATCTTGGTAGGGTCTTTGCATCAATGTCTTGATCGCGTAGACGGGCGGACGAGATTTCCTCTCTTCTTCCGTGTCCCCGATGGTGTACGCGGGGTGCACGAGCCGATCGTAGAGATCCGCGACGAGGAGGATCCGTGCAAAGATATGGATCTGGGATCCCTCAACGCCCTTGAGTTCGCCTTCGTAGTTCTTCCGTTTGGGGAACCCCGAGCCATCGAATCGCTGGTGGTGGTGGAGCACCGCCGAGGCGGCGGATGGCTCGATCTGCCCCTTGAGCATGTTGTACCCGATCTCGACATGCTCTTGCCATTGGGGGTCGGTGTGGTCATGCTCGCGGGCCCATCTCGCGAGCGTGGACTGCTTGAGCCGAGTCATCCCGATATCGTGGAGCATGGCTGCGACACCCAGGCTCGTCACATCCTTGGCGAGTCGTGGTGCGAGTCGCTTGCGCTCGCGGAGCAGATAGAACCCAAGCCGAAGCCCCATGAGCATCGAGAGGAACCCGACATTGGCCCCGTGGCGGATGGCGGGTGAGCCCGTGTCGGCGATCTCACCGATGAATACCGCCGCGTCTGGATCGGCGATCAACCGGTTCATCAGCGTGCCCATCGCGCGCTGATACTGGGTGTAGTCCATCCGGGCGTGCATCCCCTTGCCCGCCTCGTCGAATGCGCCGGCGACTTCGGAGGCGATCTCGGCGCGCGAGGCCATCACCTTGGGCGAGAGAAACTTGGCGATCATCTCCATGTTGGGATATTTGATCCACAGTTCGGGGAGCTGGAGCTCGATGAGCCGCTCGATTGTGCTCTGCTTGAGCACCGCCCCGGGGCGCAAGAGCAGACGCGCCGATGCCCGCGGGTTATACACCGGCTGAGCAAGCTCCATCCCCGGCTTGGCATGTGCGATTGGAACCCGTAGCATCCGATTCTCCGTGAACAGCGTCCGGATATTCAATCGGGCATTGGGGCAGATGAGTTGATCGGATCTCGGGGATCAACGCGAGATGGTTCACCCACCCGATCATTCCGGGACCAGCCCGGTGTCCATGAACGAGAACGCGATATAACCCACATAGACCAAGAAGAACAGGACCCCCGTGAGTCGCCCGAGCTTGGGTCGGACAAGCACAAGCACCACCAGCAGCACACTCACCCCCACCATCAACCATATATGGATATCCATCACGCTCTGCATCGACAAGGGCTTGATGCTCGCGGTGAATCCGAGCACGCAGAGCAGGTTGAAAACATTCGACCCCACGATATTGCCCACCGCCATATCGGACGATTTGCTGCACGCCGCCCGGATAGTCACCGCCAGCTCGGGCAGGCTTGTCCCGAACGCGACGATCGTCGCCCCGACCACACCCGACGAGACCCCGACATGGGCCGCGAGCTCTTTGGCGCCCCAGACAAGCCCTTTGGCGCCGAGCCCCAGCCCGACGATGCCCAAGAGCACAAAGCCCAGATCGACCCAGACGGACTTGGGGTGGGTGACGATCTCCTCGCCCTCGTGCTCGATATCGACCCGGTGGACGCGGACAATGAACCAGACATACCCAAAAAGCCCCGCCAAGAGCATCGCCCCCTCGACCCGGGTAATCATGTGATCGAGCATCGTGATCGTGACCAGCAGCGTGATCGCGAGCATGATGGGCAGCTCGATGAATCGGACGCGGCGCTGAACCGTGATCGGGACGATGGTCGCCCCAAGCCCGAGGATCAATAATATATTGGCAATGTTCGATCCCACGACATTGCCGATCGCCAGCTCGGGCTCGCCCTGGATGGCGGCCCCGATCGAGGCGAAGAGTTCTGGAGCGCTAGTGCCAAAGGCGACCACCGTCACCCCGATGGCAAAGGCGCTCATCCCCAGCACCCGCGCGAGCTGGGCCGCCCCGCGCACGAGCATCTCGGCCCCAGCGATGAGCACCACAAGCCCGACGACAAGCACAAGCAACGCGAGGAGCACACTCATCGGATGCCCCCGCGGGGTGGTTGAACTCTCGGCAACAGACGGAACCCGCCCTCGACCCGTGGGATCAACACCACGATGACACGCTTGGGCACCACCCGGGTCTGATTGGCCAGCGGGATTCGAGACCCAGGGCCCAGAAGCATGAGCTCTCCGAGTGTCTTGCCGAGCGGGGCCTGTGGGCCATCTATCGGAGTTGCTGAACCCGACACAGCGCCTGAAACTTGGCGAAACGGCGTTTGGTCCGCAGATGGATCGTTCTTGGGTTGGGCACTGCGGTGCTCACTTTGATCGCGGGGCTCGGCGGGGCCGAGCGATCCCGAGCGGGACGATTGATCGTCCTCTGGGCTCGTCTGATCTCCGATCGGCTCTGGGAGTGTTTCCCACGCAAAGCCGGGTGCTTCACCGACGATGACCAGCGCTGTCGAACCGTCGAGCATCGCCGAGAGCAGCAGCGAGTCGATCACCGGGCCATCGTCCTCGATGAGCCGCTGACGGTTGATGCCGGATAATCCCAGGCCTTGCTTCTTGGTTTGTGATTCGATCTGCATCCCCAGATCCAGACGCAACGCGGGGACGACATCTGTATCATTGAGCATCGGCTCGATCCACGATCGCGCGATGAGCCGGGGTCGCCCGCGCTGGATCTGCACGGATCGGTTCCCGACACGGACACGATCGGAGCCCAGCTCGCCAGCACGAACAATCGCCCGCCATTGAGTGAACTCGCCGAGCCATTGCACATTGATCGGCTGGACCGGTCGGAGTGAGCCGAGAAACTCCTCGATGAGTTCGATCGGCACCGGAATAAACCGGAACCCCCAATCGGACCACTGCGCCATCGCCCTCGGATCGATCGGCGAAGCCTCGGACTCGCCTCCGATGCCGAGTATGTCCATGAGTGCTCGCGGCGCATCATACTCGGTGTCGTCGACAACCCAGAGCCGGACCTCGAGCCCGCGTGTCGACGACGAATCGATCGGCGATGGTGGCGACGCATCACCAGAAGCAAGCTCGATCTGATCCGAAGGCAAAAATAGCCGCACAACACGACACCCCGGCATGCTCATCATCGCGACGAGCACCAGAACAATCGCCCAGGCACCAAGATGGATCCGTCGCCAACTACACATCGGGCGCATCGAACGAGTTGATCCGGTCGATCAGGGCGCGGATGAGCCCGTACTTGTAGCGGGTGTGTGTGAAGGCGATCCGGGGCAGATCGAGGTGGTCCTGCTCTTGGGAGTAGGCGTCACGCTGAACGATGCGCCCTTTTTTCACGAGCACCGCGAACTCCTCGTTGAGCCGATCGATGTCCTCCTCTGCCAGTCGTTTGTTGATCCGGATCACCAGATCATCGTGGACATATCGTGACGAGTGGTAGTTCTTGTAGAACTTGGTGACATGATCGCCCGCGTCTTGAGCGTCCTTGGCGATGTAGAAGAGATTGAGATCTTCTTCGCTGATCCACCCGCGTGTGAGGAGCTGCTGGCGGATATACCGTTCCCATCCTTCCCAGTACGAGCCGTTGTCGCCGTCGCGGTCGCCGTCGATGAACACGATCGGCACCATACTCGCTTTGCCGGTCTGGACAAGGGTGAGGGTCTCGAAGGTCTCATCGAGGGTCCCGAACCCGCCCGGAAAACAGACGATCGCGTCGGCCTGTGAGAGGAACATGAGCTTGCGGGTGAAGAAGTAGCGGAAGTTGATGAGCTTCTCGTCGCCGGTGATGTATTCGTTGGCGGTGGTCTCGAACGGCAGATGGATCGCCACGCCGAAGCTCGCCTCGCGCCCGGGCCCCTCGTGCCCGGCCTTCATGATCCCGTCGCCGGCGCCGGTAATGGACATCCATCCCATCTGGGCCATGAGTTTCGAGAACACTACAGCGGATTTGTAATCGGGGTGGTCCTCGGGCGTGCGGGCTGATCCAAAGATCGTCACCTTGCGTGCGTCGGGGTACTGTGCAAAGACTCGATAGGCGTAGCGAAGTTCTTTCATCGCAGCGGTCATGAGTTTGAGTTCGCCCGTGCCTCGCCCATCGGGGATGAGCTTGAGGGCCGCGGTCATCAACTCGCGCACCAGCTTGGCGTCGTAGCGATCGGCGGTGCCGGCGACGAGTTCGATGAGCTCGATGAGCCGATCCTGGACCTCGCCGTCGTCGGCGCGTCGGACCTCTGGCTGCTCTGGCGGGGCGGCGAGTTCGCTCTTGGGTTGGGTGCTGCTCGGCGGATCGAGCTCGACGCGGGTTGGTTCTTTACTCATCGATTTCCATTTCTATTCCATTGGCTCAGACGAGCCGGGATCGATCCCGGCTCGTCTGGTGTCAGCAGGGATCATATGGCGCATAACCGAGCATGTCGGGCGTTTATCAAAGAACACCCCAAAGCATCCTCAACGAGCATCCGAGCAGAATTCACGCCCGCTACTCATCCGAATCCCCGTTCTCATCCCAAATCCATGCCGGGTGCGACTCGTCACTGGGCAGGTGGACAATATCGTCCGATGCCCGCTGGGTGCGGAAGTTGCTCGCCCGGACCTGTTTCTCAACCTCGCGAAGCCGGCGCTGATGGTCGGTCAATGGCTTACCAAGCATCGCGTTGACGAGACGCTTGGTGGCCGAAAACTGCTGGACCGAATAGGTGGGATCGCCCATCGTTCCGCTCACACGCGTGGTGATCAACTCGTCGCGGAGTTTCTCGATGAGCCCGGAAACGATCGGGATCGGTGTGAGTGAACGCGAACGGAACCGGAGGTCCATCGCCCTCGTTTCCCAGTCCATTGTGCCGTACCCGAGGATCTCGACCCGCTTCGACGAGGCGCCGAGTCGCTCGAAGGCGAGGGTTGGGCCGTCGATATAAAACTCCGCCTCGGCGAAGTCGAGTGGCGAGCCCGCCGGCAGCGAGAGGTTGCTCGCCTCGACAAGATTGATGAGCCCGGGCATCTCGAGCACAGTCCCGCCGGCGATCCCGACGAGCCCGCGCCCGGATCGTTTCGATGGATTCCCGACGGGGCCGGTGAGCACAATATCACCGATGAGCGCTCCGCGTGAGAGGTCCTGGCCCCGGCTCCACGCCGAGAGCACCGACATGTTCCCCGGTCGCGGCGGGCCCACGAGCCCCTCGGGCGGGAGGAGCAGATCATCAAAGATCGGCGCGGCCCGTACGCCCGAGGCATGCATCTCGATCCAATAGTTTGGCTCGCCGCCAACGCCCGGACGGATCTGGGCGCTGCCCGCGATCTGGCCGCCGTGCATCCCCGCCCGGATCTCCGGGATCAGGATCACACCGGGGTTGTGTGCATCGCCGATGATCGAGATCTGTGCGTCATACACCCGCATCAACCCCGCGCGGAGTCTTGCAGCATCAATATCGATCTGGTATCCGAGATCGCCCCCGTCGCCCTCAACCACAAAGCCCATCTCGCCAACAAGCCCAGTGATGGGCAGCCCGATGAGGGCGCTGGCATCGACAAGCTCGGCCCCTCCCTCGATCCGGAAACTCGACCAGGGCTTTCCGAGCCCGCTCGCGTGCACCCGCAGATCTTCGATTGCTACGGTGCCCACCGAACGGATCTCGAGCCGATCGATCACCGTATCGATCGCATCGGGCAGGATCGCCCGGACCGGACCCGAGAGCAGATCGCCCTCCGCGTCGATCTTGAGATCGACCCCGAGCCCCTCGCCGGGGTTCATAGACCATCGCCCATCGATCCCGATGTTGGTCGATTCGCCCGAGGCTTGGATCTGATCGAAGACCCCCTCGAACCCGTTGAACTTGATCTCGCCGGCGACCTCATCAAACCGCGCCGTTTTTTCGCCCATCTTCAAGGTCAACGAAGTGGGCTTGAGCGTCCCGTGGATCATCGTGGGGACGACCGTGATCGAGTCGTCAGCCCCGGCGATGGTGTGAACCCCAAGCTTGGGCGAAAGGGAGACACCTAAATCGAAGCGCCCGCCGATCTCGTGATCGCTGATCCACCCCCCGCTGCTCGACCCCGAGAACTGGGAGATTACCCCACGCGTGATAGGCGATTCGAAGGTGCCGTCTTTGTAATCGATGGCCAGCGTGCTCTCCTCGGATATCTCGATGATCCGCCCCGCCCTCGCCAGCGGAAACTGGCCGTCGAGCGAGAGCTCGCCAGCGTTCGTGTCGTCGGCCGTGATCGAGATGCGGAACCCGTCAAACGAAACCCGAGGCACAGAAGAAAGTACGAGCCGCGCCTGCCCCCACGAAGAGCCGATCCGATAGTGGGTGTTATCAAAGTCGAATCCGAGGTGCTCGATCTGATTGAGGGTGAGTGTGGTCTCGATCGAACCGCCAACGAAACCTTCAAGCTTGGCGTCCATCCCGATCACGCCGTCAGGGTGATAGATCGCTTTCTTTGCAAGCAGATCCCGCGCGATTCTTGGCGAGATCACCGCGATGGCGTGCTCGAGGGGCATCGCCAGATCGATCCCGTCGCCCCGCGCCGTGGCATAGAGCCGAGCCCCGGGCACGGGCGGGCCATAGTCGTCACCGGGGACAACAGCACTCCTCGGAAGGGTCAGTTGTGTAAGCACCTGGATCGGCGTCGGAGCCAGGGGCTGGAGCGGCGAAGAGAGCACGCCATCGAGATCAACGACGATCAACTCTTCTGTGATGTACACCGTGCCGTAGAGATCGTCGAGCGAGAGCGGGTTACCCCCCGCCAAACCGGTATGACTCGCAGCATCTTCATGCGTACCCTTGGCACCTTCATTTATTTCGAGGCGCTGAGGATGGGCTGTGCCTCGAAGAATCGTCGCGTCGATGTCGTAGCCAAGCCGCCCGTTTGATCTCGGGCCGATGGTCGCGTCGCACTCCATCACGCCGCCGAGATGGAGTCGATCGAGGATCCGCCGGAGCGAGATGTCGTCCTGGTCCTCGCTTTGCGGGTTGTCATATCCGGGGATGGCCGCGATCAGGCGGTCATCGATCGGGAACGCGCGTGCCGTGATCTCGATGATCGGCTTGGCCCCAGGCGCAACTAGATCCATCGCCACATCAACGCTGGCAACCCCGCCGGCGAGCCCGGTGTATCGACCGCCGGTGAGTTCGACGCGCTCTTTGGTGATGGAGATCTCTACATCCTTGGCGATGATCGGCAGCGGGAAATGCTTGGGGACGAGCCCCGCATTGGGCAACTTGACGAGCACATCAGTCGTCCAACGCTCATCCGCTCTACGCTCTGGATGGCGGACAAGATCGACCACGACATTGACGACCCCGCCCATGTCAAAGACCGGTGCTTCGAGCTGGCGATCGATCGATGCGAGTTCCTGAGCCAATGCACGCTCTTCGGGCGTGCTCTCGTGCTCAGAGCCGCTATTTTTCAAACCATCGAGCTGATCCCATACACCCCGACGACGCTGGGCGAAGAAATCAAAGTCTTCTTTGGTAAGCACCAGCTCGTTTTCAATCAGATTGGTGTACTTCTCCTCGTTAAAGAGTGTACCGACAAGGAACTGCTTGTCCTTGTCGAGCGCATCCATCAGATACTTGTCGATGCCTACCCCGTCGACTTTGAGATTCAGATTCACCACAGATCGTTCGCCCAATGGCGAGAAGACCCCATTGGCAGCCAGCGTCGCTCCCGTCGGCCCGACCCCGGTGATATCGCGTACGACGAGTTTATCTGGGTCAAACTCGATGACACCATCGAGATCGTGGAATGGGTATCGGAACTTTTTATAGATGGCGCTGCCGTTGGAGAGATCGGCCTTACCAGAGACCTTGATGGCGTTGTCACTCGGATCGTCCCCGCGTGAGACATGCACAACCGCGTGGACATCGGCCTGGGGATTCTCGAAACGATCGAGCTTGGAGATCACCTTTTCCGGCAAGAACTTGGCTGGCTTGAACCTGCTATCGAGCCGAAAGTCCGTCACCAGCATGGCATTGAACGGGCTGTCAACATCGAGCCCACGGTAGTCGAGATCGACAGTGTAGCCAAGCTCGTCGATCTCTCCGCGGAGATCGCCGCTGAACCCGAGTGTCCCGAAGCGGATCACCCCGCGTGTGCGGCGCATCCGCAGCGTCCCACCCTCACCAGCGGAACCTGCATCGAACTCCTCGATCGGGAGATTGAGCGCCACGCCCTCAAGCGTGAGCACCACCTCGACGAGCCCGTCGTTGGTGACATGGAATCGTGTCGGGGCGAGCTTGCCGGTCAGACCCAGGCGGCTGTAGAGCCCGCGAGATCGGCTCGGGACGATCTCGGGCGGCCAGTCCTCGAGGCGCACGCCGTCGAGCACGCCATCGATCCCGTCGCTCGATATCTGCCCCGTCATCGCGAACGAGCCCTTGAGCGTGGTGAGCGAGTCGGAAACACTCGGCTCGGTCGGCAACGCCTCGAACTCGAAACCCGAGACACCCGAGTTCGTCTGCTCGGTGATCTGCCCCTCGATCGAGAGTTCTTTGAGCAGGTGGTAGGCATCTTTGTCGTGCTCGCCGATCTCGAGTATCCCGTCGCGGATCTCGATCGCCGGCGTCGCCCCGCCGCCCGAGCCCTGCTTGAGCGTCAATGCCGCGAGATTCAATACACCTGTCTCGACATCCTGGCTCACCCGCACGGTTGGCTTGTCGATCATGATCGAACGCACCTGCCCGGTGCCTCGGACCACGCCCCACCAGTTGACCGAGATCACCGCCCGATCGATCTCGATGAGCGATCCGGCGCGGTTGTCGATCGCACTCGATCGGCAGACCGCGTTGCGGATCTCGATCTCGCCGGTGGGCAAAAGGTGCACTGTCCCAGTGTTGACATCGACTCCGAGCTGCGCCTCGAGGATCGGCTCAACGATGTACTTCATCGCCGGGGTCTGTCCGATAATCAGCACCGCCGCGATCAGCACCAGAGGTCCAATCACCAAAAGCCATACCAGCCGACGCCGCCATGTGCGCCGGGGCTTGATGATGGTTGCCTGGATCTCGGATCGGTCTGTCTTCGCCACTGAAATCTCACACAAAAGGAATCGCCTTTCACTATAGGGGACCCACCACCAGATTCACGCCCAAATACCCGAACACGACCCGCCCAAATACGCCTATTCGGCTATACTCTGCACATGAGCAAGACCCGCACCATCTTCGTCTGCACATCCTGCGGCTCAACGCACCATAGGTGGATGGGCAAATGCCCGGACTGCAACCAATGGGACTCGCTTGAAGAATCACAGTTCGACAAAGCAGCCGTGGCCGATCCACACCGGGGCAGCGGGTTCGTCGAAACCAAGCCCGGCGTCGGTTCGCCCGCCGCCACCCCCATCACTGAGATCATGGCCAACCGCGCACCGATGCGCCGCTTGCCCACCGGGATCAGCGAGTTCGATCGCGTCCTCGGAGGCAAAGACGATTCCCGCGGACTCGTCCCCGGCTCGGTCGTGCTCGTCGGCGGCGAACCCGGGATCGGCAAATCGACCTTGCTCTTGCAGGCCGCCGGGGCGTGGGCATCGCCGATCAATATGGATGCTTCCAAGCGTGACTGGACGAGCAAGGTGTTGTATGTTTCGAGTGAAGAGTCCGCCGAGCAGATCCAGCTCCGCGCGACGCGGTTGGGCGTGGGGGATGCCGATCGCTTGTTCGTCCTTGCCGACACCAACCTCGCACGAATCATCGAGCAGGCGAGAAAAATCAAGCCCGATGTCTGCGTGATTGATTCGATCCAGATGATCTACAAGGGCGACCTCGATGCCTCGCCGGGTTCAGTGACGCAGCTGCGAAGATGCTGCGCCGAACTGGTCTACTTCGCCAAAGCCACCGGCATCGCGATCGTCCTCGTTGGGCATGTCACCAAAGAAGGCACACTCGCCGGCCCTCGCATGCTCGAACACATGGTCGATGCCGTCCTCTACTTCGAGGGCGATCGGTACCACAGCGCACGGATTGTACGCGCCATCAAAAACCGGTTCGGAACGACCTTAGAACTCGGCATCTTCGAGATGACCGGGCAAGGTTTGCAGCAACTCCCCGGCGGCATATCCGTCGCAGCCATGCAATCGGGCAACGAACACCGACCCGGAGCCGTTGCGTGCCCGGCGATGCACGGGTCCCGGTGCGTGCTCGTCGAACTCCAAGCCCTGACCGCCACCGGGTTCGTTGGCAGCGCCAAACGCAAGAGTTCCGGGCTCGACACCAACCGGCTCGCCATGCTCATCGCGGTATTGGAGCAGCACGGTGGGCTCCGCCTCGCCGATCGCGATGTCTTCTGTTCGGCTGTCGGCGGCTTAAAAATCATTGAACCCGCAAGCGACTTGGCTTTAGCCCTCGCCATCGCCGGCGCCCACTACAAACGCTCACTCCCCCCCACAACGATTGCCATCGGCGAGGTGGGTCTCGGCGGCGAACTCCGCCCCGCCACCCAACTCGAACAACGGCTCCGCGAATCAGCAAGGCTCGGGTATACCCACGCGTTCGTACCCGATGCGAGGTCGTCGAAGCTGCCGAAGATCAAGGGCATGGAACTGATCCCGATCCGGAATGTCTCGCAGGCGATCGAGAGGCTGATGTAATTGACTACCAGTTTGTTGGCTTGTTTATCGCACCCTTCGCATCACGAAGTTGATCGGGCAATTGACTGGCTCCCAATAATCCCGCGCGAATCTTCTTGATAAAACAAGCGTGTATTGCAAGCTGTTGCGACACTCGGCGATTGTGAGGACAAATCACCCCAGTCCGCTTATTAAGCACTTCTCGCACCACGCGAAATGGCTCAGACAAATCAGAATCATTCGTAATCATCACTGCACAGTCATACTCATCATGAAACCCATCAACCACCATATGGGTGGCCAGATTGACATCTGATCCCTTTTCCTCGGTCTTGATGACACGAACAGACTTCGACGGATCACTAACCAACCGCATCGACACTGGATGAGTCATAAAATGACCGAGATAAACTTCGATGAGCGGATTTGATCGAGCTGCTCGTAAATACAACTGCTGATTCAACGCCGATCGATCAGTTGGTGTCCTAGCTGAAACAATGGCTGTGAAGTACTTGATACGAACGAGATCGTGTCCAGAACCTAGCAAGAAACCAACCATCTTCTCAAGATCAAGCCACTTGTACGGCGTCCCCTTCACTGCACCGTAATACAGATTGAATCCGTCAATATAGACCACTGTTCGCATACCCGAACAATAGCCGACTCGAACTTAAAAAGCGATACCAAAAAGAGCAGAAGCCACCCAAAGGGTGGCCTCGCGACCCGCAACGAAGTACGGGGGTTGCTTATGACTTAATACTACCATATCGGCCATTCGGTTCAAGCAAATGGCGACAAATAGTGACAATAAGTGACAATAAGTGACAATAAGTGACAAATAGCGCACAGAAGCGGTTCTATATCAACCACCCCGGCAATGCCGTCGGTCGACCATCGGCCCCGACGCACGCCAGCTCCGTCGTCGCCACCGCACACACCTGCTCACTCGCTTCCCCGCCCCGCTCGATTAGCACGATCTCATACGAATGGTGCAGCTTCACCTTGCTCGTCTTGTCCATCTTCGTGCGGATCTCGACGAGATCGTCGTACCTGAGCGGGCGCCGATATTTCACCTCGACCTTGGTCACCACCAGAAACACACCCGCCTTCTCAAGTTCGGCGTAGCTCTCGCCCACGCTGCGGAGCAGCTCCGTCCGCCCCATCTCCATCCAGGGCAGGTAGCTCGAATGATGCACCACCCCCATCGGGTCGCACTCGACATAGCGGGCGCGGAGCTGGAACGAGCCTGCTGTTTGGGGCGTTGCTTGCTGTGATTCTGGCATCCACAACCATAGGCGATCGGGTGCATACACTTGCCCCTATGTCATTTGGACTCGGCCATGGAAAAACACTCGACGCCGCCCTCGGGGTGGTCGCGATCTCTGAAGCCGAACTCCCCGTGCTGCCCGATTCGATCATCGACGACCCAGAATCCGCCCGGCTCGATCTCCGCACATGGTTCAAGGATCCATCTCGCCGCTTCGAGCTCGAGATCGGCTCCGGCAAGGGCGCGTTTCTGATCCAGCAGGCCCACCTCGAGCCCGAGACCAACTTCCTCGGCATCGAATGGGCCGGCGAGTTCGCCACCTACATCGCCGATCGCATCCGGCGCAAGCAAGAGAGCGAAAACACCCACACCAATGTCCGCGTGCTCCACACCGACGCCGCCCAACTCATAAAGTGGCGATGCCCCAACGAGACCATCGATGTCGTGCACCTCTACTTCTCCGACCCCTGGCCCAAGAACAAGCACCACAAAAAACGAGTGATCCAGCACCAGAGCATGTTCGATATCTGGCGCTGCTTAAAAATCAACGGCGAGCTCCGCGTCGTCACTGACCACGACGATCTCTGGGCATGGGACCTGGCCCACTTCGATCACTGGGCGAGCGATCCAGCCGCGACGCCGCCCGAGTTTGCCCGCCCAAGCATCCCCGCGGCCCCGCCTGCGATCCGTGCCTTCCTCGATGCGCGTGATATACGCCCCTTCGAACTCACCGACTTCGCCGCACCGAAATCTGCGGGCGAGGGCGAACTCGTCGGCACGAACTTCGAGCGCAAGTTCCGGATTGAGGGGCGAAGTTTCAACGCGGGTGTGCTGCGGAAGAACGCCTAGCGCTCCACCTTCACATCCCGCCACAACCCCGCCGATTTGTTCTGCACGCCGAGCCCCCATCGCCCCGTCACATCGATATCGCCGAGCTCAACCCGGATCGGGCGTTGCTTGCCGATCTTGACCATCAGGCGGTTTCGGCGTTTCGATATCTTGAAATCGATCCACTCGTTCGTCGTGTTCGACTTGATCTCCTTGGTACCCAGCTTGATCCACTTGCTCCGCTTGTTCTTCTCGACTGGGAATACCCGGTGGTACACCGTTGCGCCCCACTCGGTCCCGACAGCCACCTTGACATATCCGATATCATTGCGGCCGAGCAATATATTCATCTGGGTCTTGTCGCCCTCGAAGATCTTCATCGATCCCGAGATCACCCAATCGCGTTCGCCGAGCTCGTTGTTGTTCCAGCAGATCGAGTTGTTGCGATCGAACGCACCCTGCATCCAGACATCGCCGTTGGTCGAAAGCGAGCGATAGACCTCGTCCCATTCCGGCTCAAAGTCAGCGATCCACGCCTTGAAGGCTTCGTCCGGGTTCTCAACGCCGGCGTTGCTGATTGCATCGAGCGTCGCCCGCTTGAGATTCGCATCGTACTCATCGCCCCCGCCGAGCCGACGGGCCTCGCCGATCATTTCATCAAATGCGCCAATCTCGCGCAACCACCCGATGAAGAGCTCACGAACCGAGTAGAGCCGACCTCTAGAAACATCCTTGGTGACATCATCTAGGATCGATTCGAT
>Ga0316206_1000451_pt1 | contig 55866 bp, 45 predicted proteins | sample 6monthpyrite_MG_FD_204942 | JGI IMG/M metagenome (GOLD analysis project Ga0316206, IMG submission 204942) | Microbial mat bacterial communities from mineral coupon in-situ incubated in ocean water Damariscotta River, Maine, United States -... | ecosystem: Environmental > Aquatic > Marine >...
CTGAAAAGTTGCCCGGGCAATACTCCCCACTCACCAACATTGACAAGGAAACGTCCATCGGCCTGAAATAATTGCACACGTGTATTCAAGACATCCACCACGGCTATTCGGGAGTCCGCCGTAACGGTAACGGTAGCCGGGTAACGAAATTTTCCTGCCCCAGCGCCATTTCCGCCCCATTCCCGGATCTTTTTCCCATGCTGGCTATAGACCATCAGCTTGTGATTATTATTACCGGTAACATATAAATTCTTTGTTTGCGGGTCTACTGCAACATCGATGGGCCGAATCAGGATTTTATTATTATGCAATTCAATCAGTCGAACCGATTGGCCTTGCTCATTAAACACCTGAACACGATGATTCCCACTATCAGCCACATAGACATGACCGTCACTGCCAACACCCAGCCCTACCGGGTCTTGCAGTTCACCTTTTCCATTGCCTTGTCTACCAAAGGCAAACAGAAACTTGCCATTCCGGTCCAGCACAACAACGCGGTTATTACCGCTATCGACTATATAGACGCGTGATTTATTAACCTCAACATCAGTCGGCAAAACCAGGTCGACAGAAGCTGCTGTATTAATATCGAATAGATGAGTCAGCCCGCTAACATGGTCCTGAGCAGCATCCGCTATCACATTGACCAGACTTAACGGAATGAATGCCAATACTGTGTACAGTACACGAACCCATATGGACATTATTTATCCTTGTCAGGCGTATCAAAATTACGTCGCCACCATGCCTTTGGATCTTCACCCGTTTCAGGTGCCTTGCCATTCTTGGCATCCGAACCGACCAGTGACTCAATCCTCGGCAGGGAGATATCCTTCTGGAACAGATTAGGCAAATAAAATTTTCTGTATTTCTGGACAATACCAATAATATTCAGATTGGTTACATTGTCTATACGCTGCTCAGAAAAACCCAATTTTCGAAAAGGCAGATAACTGTCTTTTTCACTGGTATGGCAACGTGAACAAAAGCGACCTTTGGGGCTGACGATTTTATGAAATGATTTCTTCACGGCCTCACGGTCGGTATCAGACAATTTGTCTTTTATAGTCAGGTACTCCTGTGCCCTCGGAGCCGTTTCAGGTATTTCAAGTAACTGCTTGCCCGTTTCAGTTTTACTGTAGGCCACAATCTTGGAATAGTAATCATCGGTTTCCTGCAAATAACCTGTCGCCGAATCGATACTGATTCCAAAAGGTTTACCCTTGACTTCAATGCCGGAATAATTCAACCAGGCAAAACTGAGTGATTTCTCTTCTATCTTGCGTGGATCATTGTGGCAGGTCATACACCCGACGAACTGAGTATGCATATTCAACAGTGTCCTGATCATTCGTTCCTTGGAATGGGGGTAATCACCATGACAGGAAAAACAGACCGGTTTCTTACCCAGGTTCACCTGATCCACAACTGGCTCATTATGAAAATGTCTGTTGCGTTCACTGACACGTTGTTGTTTAAGTTCCTGCAACAATTTTGGCTGTTCTTTTTCGGCAAACAAACCAAAATGCGCAGCCAGCGTAACAGATAATTCAAATACCAGGCTGGCAATAATCGCAAACAGGATAATGGTTGTCAGAAATGAAATACCCGGATGATCCCGACGCAGGCCCTTGATCGAAAAAGGATCATTGTGGAAGTGATCCGGTATCTTTGCCTTGTGATCAATTACAATCAGGATAGCGATACCCAGGAACATAAACAGGAGCACTGTCAGGATAATGAATATCATGCTGTCATTTTCAAATCCGTGCATTACTTCACCTACCGTAATTTATACATTGGACAAGATCACCCAAATGGTAAATATGCCAAATACTGTCCACGCCAAGACAAATACCAATGATGAATAGGCAATTATCTTCTGAATTTTTGTTAATGGCTTCATCATGAAGCGGGTTCCTCATCAACCGGGTTCATCGGTTCAGGATCCTCATGAACATGACCTTCTTCACGTAACTCACGCGCAGTCAACATATCATTCAGATAAGATCGCTCACTTGGGATCTCGACCAGATTTCGTAAATACTCCAGGAAATGCTCTTCTATCTGGTGTTCACGCGTAATTTTTCCAGTCAGGAATGTCCACTGCATAGGGAAACGACCGGGAGCCAGATGAACGTTGTACCAATGCCAGAATGCGATGACCAGCAATGCCAGCAGTGCCTCATGGGGATGCGACAGGCGCATCAACTCCTGAAAGTGTGATGCAATACTGACAGGAAGGATACTGGCCCAGATATCAGGAAACAGGAATGATGAGCCAGACACAACCATAACAATATTGCCGAAAGCAGCCGCAAAATAATGTAGTTTCTGTTTGTACATGAATTTGTCCATTTCAGGACGCTGATCTCTCCTGCCGGCAAAATAAAGCAGGTCATCCTTGAAATCACGCAGGTCTTTCATCAACGGTAAAATAGTACGCTTTATCTCAAATCGGCGTTTGAACATTTGCGCCAGCGGGCCGAGCGTGATCGTGAAAAGATGATAGACCATACTCAATATCATGACCACGGCCAGGGTACGGTGCACAACACGTGAGACGTCAACCCCGCCTACTAATGTATTCAATGGCTCAGCCCAGACATGATCATAAAATGCCACAGGAAGCCCCGTAAAAGCCAGTGCCAGAAAGGTAACAAAAGTAAGCATATGCTGAATACGGATATGAATAGAATACCGTGGCAAGTCACCAATCGGGTTAGATACCACGTTCTTATAAAATAAAACACGGTCATCCGGCATTAGATGAATAAGTTCTTCGATCTCCTTGCGATCAGCATCACTGGATTTATTAATTCGCATGGAATTATCCAGTATCTTTCTTGCCTCATCTGATAAATTCATTTGTATCCTACCCGGTTAATATATTGCTTGATAACTAATGGTTGATGTATTGCATCCATCACACTATTCGATCCCTGCCTTTGCGTTTACGACTCTTGCGCCACCAGGATGAACCCTGTTTCAATCTCCAGCAGGCACCATCACGGCGTCGTCCGAATGTTTCCAGCATAGCCAGCCCTATCAGACCTACTATGACAACATAGGCAATCCAGTTATAAATTTGTTCTGCATAATAGATAAAGGGGTTACTGGCGAGATCCTTGGTCGGATGCGGATCGATCGTGGCATAGTTCTCATTTGCATATTTGTGGCAGCGTTGACAGGTTTGATATCGCTTGCTTTCGTGTACAGGTGACAATGGATCGCGAGAAGGACGAATCTCATGAACCGACAGATAATAATTGTCATAATCGGCATGGCAGTCCAGGCAATTGGCCGCCTTGTTAAATCCGTAACGGTTCACCTTGCCATGAAAACTGGCATTATAGGACTCTACCGCAACAGGAAATTTCTTGCCAAGACTGACAACACCTTTCTCTGCAGCCCCTTTCATGTGACGCTCTATCAGCTTTTTATCACCATGACAGGATGAACACAGTGCAATAATTTCAGCTGATGAACGTTTGATATCGCGAATACGCCGACTGGTATGATTATACCAGGACTCGACAAAATCACGGTCCTCATGACAAACCACACATCTGTCGGCAATCCTTTTGGGGACAACCTTTTCAGCCGGGTTATAGACAGGATTGGTATGGCAAGTAATACAATAAGGCTTGTCGGAATCCAGTCCTTTAGCAATCTTGTCGCGCCCATGTACGCTCTTGCTGTAGACGTCAGAAATTGGTTTGTGACTAAAGTTCTTTCCGGTTGCCGGGTTTTTGACAGAATGACATTCTGAATCACAGCTAACGCCTGTTTTTACCTCACGATGCGGCAGCTCTTTAATATAGTTATGACAATCCCTGCATGGGACATTACGGTGTACTGTTTTACCGAAGATATGAGGCATAACATAATAGGAACGTCGCGTACCTTCTTCAGTAACACGCCCCATCTTCGGATATTTATGACAAAGCAAGCATCCTTCTTCATCGACAAATGCCTGAAGTGGCTGCGAATACAATACGCAAATTATCATAAGATAAAACAGAAAAATTCCAGACCGCCTGATCATCATTCTATTTATTCCTGTTGTTATTACGTCTGCGAGCTAAATTAAATATACTCATTTATCATGACAATTGATACAAATTCGTTGAGATCTTAAACGATGTTTCCCATCGGCACCTTTCGCTCGTGAAACATCCTTGATCACACCACGCTCATGCGGGTTATGACAGGTAGCACAATAGACCTTGCCGCTACCCGGCTCTAGCGGCATAGCCAGATGGTTTTTTTGCGTCATCTCCATCATCCTGTCACGGATCCTGCCATCAGGCACGACCAGATGATTCGGCGGCTTACCGCCTGAAAACATAGCCATATTACCACCGGGATGCGGTTGCCAGCGATGACAGTTCAGGCACATTTGCGCCCAATCTGATTCAACCTGCATGGTTAGTTCTGTTGCACCACGATCATCCTGCTTTGGCACACCTTTATGACAAATAAGACATTTATCCTTGTCAACTGCACCTTTATCACTAACCTGATCATGTGGATTCAGTTTTTTATAAGCGGCCTTGTTATGACATTGATAACAAATACCCGTGCGGGTATTGTAATAACCACCACGCACAAAAGATTTGTTTCGCAAGCGCATCACAGAAGGGCGCTTTTTGGTACATTGCATCAACACATCATGACAGGTAAGACAATTTGTTTCTTTTCCTCTGTCAAGATTCTGCCTGAACTCCTTTGGCATACGCGACAGCATTTTTTTTCCTGGGGCAAGATTGACGGGATGGATAACCGTATGCTCTTCCTTACGATGGCAGTAAAAACAGGTTTGATCTGTCTGCGCCTTCAATGGAGATCCACCTCCATCAGGCTCATTAACATGGCATGCCAGACAGCTGTCTTTACGCCAATGCGGATTGGGAATTTGTGATTTTTCAAGCACCTTGTCCTCAATCATCCCAGGAATCTTTTCAGCCTGCCTGGTAAGCTGCTGATCATTGCCTGGTGCAGGTGCTTCTGCGTATGCGACCGGTTGCAGCAACACCACCATAACAGGAATATAGAACACCACCACAGTCAATAGATACACTACCCTGATACTATAGCGCCATATCCTCAATTCTCTCTCCCTGCAAATTTGAGTATTTTTCGTATCACTATGCCAAAACATAAACGCATACAAAACATCATTCAGGGTTTTTGCTCTCTACAGCTCTACCCTAACATTAACAATAATTAAAAAATATTGATCAACATCAATATTTCCTTATTTGTCTAAACAATAATATATGACTGCGGTTTATACTAAAACTAGTCCTTTAATCCACGGCAAGTTAACTACTGAATACAATATGAAAGACTGATATTATTAAACCATGATCACTCGGAAAGCCATGCTCGGTATTTTTCTGCTAATGCTACACTTCAGCCTGCACGCAGCCTGGAACATTAATACAAGTGGTCAAAAGGGAATATATACCGTCAATAGTAACAAACATCAACTCAGCATTGTAGAAAACAAAGATGGCATAGACTTTTTTCTGTCACTGTATATCAATAAAAAACCATACAACCCGGACCATGCAACCATCCAGGTAGGCGAAGTGAAGGAAAAAACAGGCAAATTATTACTCACCGACAAACATACAAGGCAACGGACATACTTGTTAAAGCTGGACAGAAAACAGAAAACCACACTATTGAATAAAATGATAAGTGGCCTGGTAATTAATATAACTGTAACAAATAAACGCCAACCTATGCCGTTGGTAAGTTTTACATTATCAGGTTTTACCGCACGTCTGAATGATTTGCTCATCGCCAGGGAAATCGGCAAGCTTGACTATGAATGGCTACTGGAAAATCATAAGGACAGGGAGTTACTCTGCTACTACGCAGCTAACATCTATATTAAATCCCTGCTGGATAGACTCAATAAAGGTAGCTACCAGAAAACCCTGGAATCAATCCCGAAAACCGGCATAGAGAAGCTGGACAGTGTCACAGGTGAAATGGTACAGAATGTTTATAGTATCCCGGCCAGAAAATTGCCTACTGATCCACGAGGAGATAAATACGGGATATTTAAAGCCTGCATGAAACAGGCAAATTAAACCTGCTACAGGCTGATATTGATACTACATCGCATGACATGACATACACAGATCTGATTTTTTCGGGCCTACCGTCAACGTCTTTCTGGACGTACACATCTCTTTTTTCGATAGATGGACATTACCTGCAGAGGACAATCCGGTGTATGACAGTTCCTTTCTGTCTTTCTGCTCATGACATGAAACACAAGTTACCTGGCCATTGGAAAAGCTGATATTCGGATTCAACATGGCACGTGAACGAAAACTGGCTGGCTGTCTAACAACATATTCATCATAATTCATACCGACAGGGTGATTAGACTGGCGACCTGAGGCCGCGAATTGCATTGATGAATTTGCACTCTTCAAAATAATATGCCCTGAATCCTTGCTATTATGGCACTGCATACACTCAGCAGACACGGCATCCAACCTGACGATATCAGCCTTGGCCACCAATTCGCTGGCTTGTGGCTCCAGCAGCCAATTTTTGAAACCTTCACTAAAGCCAGCAGCAGACACTACAGGAACCACACACAGAGTTAGTAAAGTATATGCAAGCAACTTGTCAAAAACTTTCATGAAACTTCCTCAATCAGGCCTGACAAGGAAGGTAGAAGGCTGGAGATGTATGCAAAAAAAATCAGGAACAGCCCAAGGCATGATTCCTTTTTATTACTGCAAACAGGTATAGTTTCTCCGGTAGCCCCTCTACCATAACCTTTCGGTCCCAGGCAGGTAACTTTGCGTCCCGCTGCTTTCACAGTGGGTAGCCATTGTCACAAAACTATGATTATTGTTACGGCCAAACGGGAGGAATCTTTAGAAAAAGCGACGGAGATGTGTACAGCCAACCTGCATGATTACATTCACAGAATAAGCATTGGCTAATAGAGGATAAAACAACATTTATCGGGAATGGCAGGACATCTATATATTTCAATGAGTTACAGAAAGCACCATCCTGGTCGTATTACTTAAATCTCAAGGTCTTTCACAGATGCCTTGCTTGTATGGACGAAAAAAAACCTGTGAATTACCCAGCTTCTTTTTCTGCTCACTATCTATTGAATAGTCCGGGCACAGTTCCTTGATAGCAATCAAACGCGCGCCAGAAATGACTTTTTTCGCCCTTGAATCAATGACTGCCCTGAGCCTGAAACCGCTGTCTTTTTCCCAGTAAACATTCAGGTATGAAATCTCTCCTTTCCTGAAGGTGACATCCATTGGTAAGTAGTCTCCCTTCTGAAAAGAGGATGTCACACCAATAACATATTCACCCGGAGGCAACACCAGAACATTAAAACTATTCAATGCACCAGTAGAGACAGCGTGACCGTTTACAATCAATTTGCTTGAATAATAGCCATCCAGCAGGGAGGCATCACGATATATGTATACTACCGATTTCCCTGGAATGGATTTAAATAAATTCATCCGGGAATTGCGCCTGATATTGTCAGTGTCTACAATCACCGAACTGCACGCTGAGAGCACTATGGCAAGCATTACCAGATAAATCATTTTCTGCATACTGTTCTCATCATACATTCTTTCATTGACTTTCAACTTTCTGTCGTACAGGTTGTATATTCGCGAGTATTACCCTGATTAACAAGTATTAAGCTGATTTATTTTCATCTTTTTTTGATCTGGATCAATCCAGACAAAACACTTGTTCTATTCAGGCAGCTTCCTTATCATCAATACATCAGCATGCCTGTTACACTTGCTATCTAACAAAATTATTGCCGGAGATAAATGTGAATAAATTTTTCAATATCACCAGTTTAGGCCTTTCTGCCTTTTTACTGAGTATGAGCATCCTGTGCCAGGCTGATACGCCAAGCAGCACACCCTCAAAAAGCAATCCGCACAAAGCAATGCCAAACAAAGGAAGCAATCAAGGGAAAATTTATGGCAAAGTCATTGAGACCATAAGAGCCGGCAATTACACCTATGTTCACGTTGATACCGGCAAGAAAAAACATTGGGCGGCCGCTCCGCCAATCACCTTGAAAAAAGGCAGTATGGTCTCCTTCGTACCCAACATGCCAATGAGAGATTTCACCAGTAAAACGCTCAATCGTAAATTTGATATCGTCTATTTTGTTGGTCGAATCTATACCGATAAGGCCGGCAACCATCCTGTCAAAACAGCTTCTACACCAGCAAAACCCGTTGCTGATATCAAAAAGGCAATTAATGGAAATACCATTAATGAAGTATTAACACAAAAGCAAAAACTGGCCGGTAAAAACATACGTGTTCGTGGCCTGGTCGTTAAATACACTGCCAAGGTGATGGGAAAGAACTGGATCCATATCCGTGACAGCAGCTCATCAAAGGACCTGACTGTTACCACCGCAGGCACAACAAAAAAAGGTGATGTTGTTCTAGTTAGCGGAAAACTACAGCTAAACAGGGATTTTGGCTATGGTTATTCCTACGACGTGTTGCTGGAAGATTCAACGATTATCATTGAATAAAGGTGCAGATTTTTACGGGAGCGACCAGGGGTCGCTCCCGTAAAAATCTGCACCTTGGTGTTACTGGTCTCCATTCGAGTTTTCAGGAATAAACCTTATTCTCCCGCCAGCGTCATATTCTCAATCAACACCGAACCGGACTGGATATTCCCGCGCATATCAACATCATTACCAACATGCACTATCTGTTTAAACATATCCCTTAAATTACCGGCAATGGTTATTTCTTCAACCGGATACTGTATCTCACCATTTTCAATCCAGAAACCCGCCGCACCTCTTGAATAATCACCGGTAACAATATTGATACCCTGCCCCATGAGCTCGGTTACCAACAAGCCACTATCCATTTCTTTCATCATACCCTGTAAATCATAATCACCTGGTTTGACTTGCAGGTTATGAACGCCTCCAGCATTACCTGTTGTTTCCAGGCCTAGTTTGCGTGCCGAATAACTACTTAAGACATAACCTTGCAACACGCCATCATTTACTATCGAGCGTGCTGCAGTGGCAACGCCTTCACTATCATAAGATGCACTGCCCAGTCCTTTTTTAAGGTGAGGTTGTTCCTGAATCTGCATGGATTCGGGAAAAATAGTTTTGCCTATATGATCCAGCAGGAAGCTTGACTGACGATAAAGATTGCCGCCTGAAATGGCGCTGACAAAGTGTTGGAAAAAACCTGTTGCCACCTCTGCCTGAAGAATAACCGGGACCTGGGCCGTTTTAAGTTTTTTCGCATTCAACCTGCTCAACGTTCGTTGTGCAGCCTTTTGCCCGACCATTTTCGCCGTCTCAAGATCGTTGGCATCCCGCGCTATTGTGTACCAGTAATCCCGTTGCATACCAGCATCATCTTCAGCGATGACACTACAACTCATACTCTGTCGAGTACCGGCATACCCCATAAGAAAATCATGCGTATTGCCGTATACACTCAAACCTGATCGTTTTGAAACTGTCGCACCTTCAGAATTGCTGATTTGCTCGTTAGAGCGTGCCTCATCTTCGCACTCTTTTGCCAATTCAATTGCCTGCTCTGCCGACAGATCCCAGGGGTGGCATAAGTCCAGATCCAACACTTCTTTAGCCATCCGGTCTGCGTCAGCCAGACCTGCAGACGGATCTTCACCCGTATACCTTGCGATAGCACAAGCTGCTTCGACAGTATCTTCCAGCGCTTTCTGACTCCAGTCCGAAGTGCTGGCCGAGCCTTTATGCTGGCCAAGATAAACAGTCACACCAAGACTACGGTCCCGATTATATTCCAGCGTTTCAACTTCGCCCAGGCGCACAGTGACATTCAGGCCGTCACTAAAGCTCATACCCGCCTCCGCCGTACTCGCGCCCTTTTTTTTGGCCAGATCCAAGGCATTTGCCACGAGATCTTCCAATTCTGTTTGATCCGGGTAATCAGGATCAATATTTTTTGACATGTTATACTCCAAACTCAATAGTAATCACGATGATCTTCTAACATTATGCCTAAAGATGACGAAAACGAAATACTTTTCGAAAAAAGTAAAACGCAATTCAAACGTGAAGCAACCGCACTGCAAAAACTTGGCGAACAACTCACCGAATTAAGTGAAGAAAGCCTCATGCAACTGGCTTTACCAGATGACTTACTGGATGCCATCCTCGCTGCAAAAAAAATTCATCAACGAGGTGGGCACAAACGTCAACTACAATACATTGGTAAAATCATGCGTAAAATAGACGTTGAGCCAATAGAACAATCCATACTTAACATAAAACAACAACACAAACGTGAGACCAACCGTTTCCACCAATTAGAATCATGGCGTGATCAGCTTATCCAAAATACACCTCAAACTATGGATGAACTTATCGTACAGTTCCCCGATATCGACAGGCAACATCTCCGTCAATTAATTCGAAATGCACAACATGAGGAAAAACAGCAAAAACCGCCAAAATCAGCCCGCGCAATATTCAAATATCTTCAAACACTGGTTAAAAACTAACCCGCTGTACCGCCAACAGTAATACCATCAATTCGCATAGTTGGCTGACCCACACCAACCGGGACACTTTGTCCTTCCTTACCACATGTTCCGACGCCATCATCCAATTGCAAGTCATCACCAACCATACTCACTCGTGTCATGACATCAGGTCCATTACCTATCAGGGTTGCACCTTTAACCGGCCGCGTTATTTTGCCATTCTCTATCAAATAAGCTTCGTTAGCAGAGAAAACAAATTTTCCTGAGGTAATATCCACTTGGCCACCTGCAAAATTGACGGCATACAAGCCCTTATCTACTGAGGCGATAATTTCTTCCGGGTCATACTTACCAGCCAGCATATACGTATTGGTCATACGTGGCATTGGTATATGCGAATAGGATTCACGGCGGCCATTACCGGTGCTTTCTACACCCATTAAACGTGCATTCATGCGATCTTGCATATAACCTTTTAAAATCCCATTTTCAATCAATACAGTTTGTTTAGTTGGCGTACCTTCATCATCAATATTAAGTGAACCTCTTCGTCCGTGCATAGTGCCGTCATCAACTATAGTGCAATGTTCTGATGCCACCTTTTCGCCTATGCGACCTGAAAAAGCTGAACTGCCTTTGCGATTGAAATCACCTTCCAGGCCATGACCAACCGCCTCATGTAATAACACACCGGGCCAACCTGGGCCAAGCACAACAGTCATAGGTCCTGCTGGTGCTTCAACAGCTTCCAGATTAAGTAAGGCCTGCCTTACCGCCTTTCGAGCAAAATCAAGCCCGCGTTCCTTTTCGAAAAAATAATCATAAGCAAAACGACCACCACCACCAGCACCGCCCTGCTCACGCCGATCTTTATCTTCAGCAATAACACTCACACTCAAACGCACTAATGGCCGCACATCTGCTGCCAAAGAACCTTCACTGTTGGCTACCAGGATAATCTCATGCACGCCCGAAAGGCTAACAACAACCTGTTTAATACGTGGATCGATACGCCTGGCTTCTGCATCGATATCTTTTAATAACTGTAACTTGGCTTCTATCGATGTGCCATCCAATGGGTCAGAAGCCATATAAAGGTCATGACCCGAATGATTTTTCCAGGCCTGTAATTTCCCCTGCTGCCCCTGACGAGAAATAGCACGCGCGGCTTTTGAAGCTTTTAACAAGGCCGGCATTGCAATCTCATCAGAATAGGCAAAACCAGTTTTCTCACCACTGATTGCACGCACACCGACGCCTTGATCAATATTGTGACTGCCTTCCTTGATGATACCGTCTTCCATCACCCATGATTCATGACGTTGTGACTGAAAATAGATATCAGCACTGTCTATGGCTGAACCCAAGGTATTATCCAGGACTTTATTCAGATCATCGTCCCCCAACCCCGCAGGTAACAGGATACGTTCTCGTGCAACATCTAACAAATCTGTCATGATTTTACCTTTTAATAATCCTGATATTCAAACATCAACCTTACAAGTCAGCCGTCTATGTTCCACTGCAGGAAATGTTTTGCGAATATTTGAAATACGCTCCATGTCTATTTCTGCCTTAACCACACCAGAGGCCTTTGATAACCGATTGAGAATAATCCCCCATGGATCGATAATCATGCTATTGCCATGTGTTTCGCGTCCGTTAGCATGGTAACCACCCTGGGCTGCCGCAATCACATAACACTGATTTTCTATCGCTCTGGCACGTAATAAGGGCTCCCAGTGCGCTCGCCCGGTCACTTCTGTAAAGGCTGAGGGGATAACCAGTATCTCCATACCTTTATCAAGCAATTCACGGAACATTTCTGGAAAACGCAAATCATAACAAATCGCCAGACCAAGCTTACCGAAAGGAGTGTCTACAACCAGTGTTTCATTTCCCGGCTCAATGGTCTCCGACTCAATATAACGCTCTTCACTATCTGGCAAGCTGACATCAAACATATGAATCTTGTCATAACGTGCAACTTGTTCACCACTGTCGTTATATAAAAGACAGGCTGCTCGGATACGGGTTTCATCTTCTGAAACCATAGGAATGGTTCCACCTACCAACCATATTCCATGTTTTTTTGCTTGCTGTGACAGAAAATCCTGTAAAGAACCCTCGCCTTGCTGCTCACCAATATCAACCTTGTCGGTTTCTTTATGACCCATTAATGCAAAATTCTCAGGCAATACTACCAGTTTCGCACCTTCGTTTGCGGCATTGGCAATCAACCGCTCCGCTTCCAGTAAATTAGCATTGACATTAGGGCCAGAGGCCATCTGAATTGCAACCACGACGGTCATACATTTATCTCCTGTTACTGCAACATTAAGGTAATTATTTCATGACTGGACTGACCAGGACGCGTCCGGATTCGACTGGACGGAACACCCAGCGACACAAGCCAGTCTTTTAATTCACTCACCCACAAGGCACCTACTTCACCTCCAGGATACTGGAGTATCAACAATGAACCAGCATTATTATTCATACTATCAATGGTAGCCTGTAATGACCCCATCTGCGACAAACTATAACCAGATCGGGGCCTTGCCCATTCTTCTGCACTGATTGACCACATCTTTTCAGCAGCACCAGCCATAAATGGCTGATAAACAGATAAGGCAATAATGACTATAAGAATTCGGGACATATTGTCGTTGTTTAATCACGTGAATACAGGTTATCAGCATACCAAATAGCTGCCTGAAAATCAGCCTGCGCTTTCATGAATACGCTTCATTAGGACTAAATCATTATTCAATTTCCACCTCATTAGTCGTTTTCTCTTTAGTTACAATCTTTGTCACGACAGGCTTATCCCAGGGGCCCGTGACATTGTAACGAGTAACAGAAAGCTTATTAAGGCGTTTGCGAAAAAGCTTTTCAGTAAGTAATAAGCCGATAGCAACCTGAGGGCCGGCAGCAAGCCCCAGCAATGGGATGGAGGACGACAACTTGGGCGAAACCAGGACTACTTCATCATAATCTTCGGCTGCCAGACCAATTCTACCTTGTATATCTATCCTAGCCGCAGGCCCTTCAAGGTACAGATCATTGGTATAGGCATCTCCATCTGAAATACTGAAATTCCCCCGTATCTTATCAAAGCCGAAACCTTTCTTGAATAAATCGTTAAAATCCAGTGACAGACGGCGACGTACAGTCTGAATATTTAACAATCCAAATATACGGCCACCTCCCGGATCAAGCTCACTTAAGTTGCCATTTTTTATTTGCAAATGAACCGTTCCATCCAAACGTTTCATCTCAAACCAGTGCGGGGGCCCTGTCCAGTTCGCCTGTAATTGCGCATCAACCGCACCACCCTTAATACTGCTTTTAAAATCAAATATCGCCATTGCCTGATCAATAACAGGCGCGTTGATTTTTAAACTAACATTTGATTCATGCCATGATTTTCTGAATAACCAGCTACCCGCCCCCGAAACATTCAACACCTTCCCCTGAACACTTAACTCATCAAAACTGATACCTTCCTGATGTTCTCGGGCTTTTATAAAAACAGCACCCAAAACTTTTTTATTCAACACAAATTTGTCAATACTTAAATCCGCACTGGGCAACAATCTCGGATCCTGTACTTTTTCTTCCGGCGTTTTATCCGCCTTCAACCAAGACAAGTATTTCAAGTCCAGTTCAATCGGCTTATCGGGTGATATCACATAGGGAATTTTTACTGCACCATCTATCTCTCTGGCATTGACATCAATAAGAAAACTATCCTGCCCACCCTTTGCGTCTATTTTTATTTGATTAAAATCCTGACGGCCTGTCTTTATTTTAGCTATAGAAACTTTTACTGCGTTAATTTTTTTAAGCGCACTCGCATCAGTCATACGTTTTTTATTATCCGGAAATAAATTCAGCCATTTATCCAACGACAAGGTATCAAGTCGCCCTTTAATATTAACCCCTTTATTTTTTGGTAACTTAACACGACCCTCACCAAGAAGGATTTCACCGCTATAAATCTCTTTTTCAACTCCTGAGCTCAATTTAAAGACAGATTTAAATTTCTTACCCATATTAAAATCAATCGTACCGACATCCCCGTCAAGCATATTCAGTTGAAGCTGGACAGATTGTTTGCGCGCGGCCCGTTTTGAAAAACTATCTGGCAAGGTGATAACCGTACCTTTCAAATTACTTGTCGCGCGTAAAGTCGATTTTTTATTTTCATAAAGGCTTAATTCAATCTTCCATTCAGACTCCCCCTTAAGAACATGATCTACATCCATAACCGGCGACATCAGTGATGCAGAGGGTACATTTGCATTTAAAGTTGCAGTGGTAGCCAACTTTAATGATTTCGTGCGAATCGTCTTTACTTTGACATTAGCCGGCTTACCATGGAACTTTGCAGTTAATTTATTTGATGCATATTTAAATTTACCCTTATCATGTTCATAATAGAGTTCACCTGTCACATTTTTAAAGGTTTGTTTCCATTCTTTTAACGCTATCGTATTACCCTTAAATTCTGTTACACCTTTTAAATGAAAATTTTTGATATCTAATAGCGGCATTTTCAATTTGACAGAAGTAAGCATAGAGCCATTTACCGACATTTTCTCAATGAAATCTCGTGAATCTGCTCCGATAGGGCTATCGTGCATATATGCCAGGAGCTGTTGTAAATTACCTGCAAACTTCATGTCTGCTGTTAATACGGTATTCGAATTTAAATGATCAAGCCTGACTTTCGAAGCCAAAGTCTTGATCTTCATTATTTCTGCCTTCTCTACTAAAATTTCCATCGCATCATCTTTAAACAGAATGCGAGCATCCATCTTTTCAAGGTCAGGCCAGGACTGGCCATAATTCAGCAGCACATCTTTTGCATTAAAATCGACAATAAATGTTCCTTTATTATTAGTAAAAGGATATTCTGCTGTGCTTCCATGGTAGATCATTCTGCCAGATGGAATAAAACCACCTACAAATGCCGCATCAAGCCATTCATGACTACCTTTACTTAGTATTCTTGGAACATACAAAGGAACATATTTTGCAATACCATTACTGAAATCTGCCTGTATATCTAAAAATGGCGACGGTCCATTAGCCGGGATCTTGATATTAGCTCGTACACTAGACTGCAAGTGGTCATTGTTAACCTTCAAACCATCAAACGAAACGGTGATATCCCCATCCTGTTTCTTCCAATGAATATCGCCCTTGAGTTCATTTAATTTTAAAGGTTTAGGAAACAAAGTTCCAAAATCAAGCATCGTCTTTTTGCTATCAAGTTTTAGCAACCCATTTTCATTATTGAGAAGCACCTCACCAGCCAGATTTGACAACCCTGGCACTGACTCCCATTTTTCAAAACCCAGCTTGCTTATTTTTGAATTGAAATAGTACTGATCTAACCGCTCGCTTGACCCGGTAAATGAAAAACGTATATCACTCAGATCACCATGCGCATTTAATTTTCTCAAATACTGCTTCATTTTAAACGAGTCCGGGATATTATTGGAAATCAGATTACCCACATCCTGCAAACGTAAGAAACCCACAGTTCCTTCCAGAGTAGCAACACCCGATTCTGATTGTTGATATACAAGATGCATATCAGAGGTAGGCCATTGGGAACCGGCATACTTTAAAGTCAAATTTTCTACATCAAGACTCCAGCCTTTTTCAGCACGCAGCCAGAAGACACGCGCTTGTATGTTTTGCATGTCATTGGATTCTTCAGGCGCACCTTCTGTCGCCAGGATCCATTTTAATTCATTCGCATTGACTTGAGCTTTTATCTGTTCCAGTTGATATAGATGCCCATGCCCCCAAAGCTCTAAAAATATCTCTCCCTCCTTTATTTTGGCAAAAGGTCTCGCCCATTGCTTTATTATTCTGGATACAAACACATCTCCTTTTACATAAAAATCATTAACTACCTCTTGCGGCTTGAGCATATCTCCCTGTAAATCCATCACAAAACTCAGTTCACTGATGCGTTCACCAAGCACTTTAAACCGTCCAAAAACATGATGATTATCACGATCATTTTCGAGATTCAGATTAACTTCTGAGAATCCTATTTTCTGCACATCGTATCGGTCATCGCTATAAGTCATATCGCTATTGGACAGCTGCAGCAGATCCCGCGAAAATAACCATTCAACCAGCGCAGACTGATCTCCTGAACTACTTTTATCCAACCTGAATGACTCATTATTAATTAAATAAACAGCCTCTTTTTTACGCTGCACATTTAATTTCAAACCACTAATTCTTACACGCTCAGCATCCAAATGGCCTTTTGTTAGCAGCGATAACAAATCAACAGACAGCCAGACTCCTGTGGCCTGTAAAAAGGGCCTGGCGTCAGTACCTTGTATATTGACGTTAGATAAATGGATTTTCGGCCATAAACCAATCCATTCAGCATCGATATTGCCAATGGTCACAGGCCTACCCAGTTCCCGACTGGCAACTGATTCAAAGTCTTGCCGATAATCGGCCAACAGGGGGATCATCATGCGCGTAATGCTAACAATGAACGCAAACAGGATAACCGTCACTGCCAGACTGATCCAGCACAGGTAAATACAGCGTTTGAAAAATGGTTTGCCAACAATCATGTGATGGGACTATCTAGATCAACGTTTTCAGTTAAGCCATTTAAGGCGGTTACATTAAGACAACATCATATTGTTCTGGCGAATATAAAGACTCCACCTGATACTTTATGGGTACTTCTATAAAACTCTCTAATTCTGCAAGGCTTGCACTTTCTTCATCCAGCAGCAAATCAACGACATCTTGTGAGGCCAGTACCAACAGGTTTTTCGCATCAAACTGTCTGGCTTCACGAATAATCTCACGAAAAATCTCATAACAAACTGTTTCTGCCGATTTAATCAAACCGCGGCCGGCACACGTCGGGCATGTTTCACACAAAACATGTTCTATACTTTCACGTGTTCTCTTGCGTGTCATTTCGACCAGGCCCAGACTGGATACTTCAGTTATATGACTCTTCGCATGATCTTTTTCCAGACTTTTTTCCAGTGAACGTAGAACTGAACGTTTATGATCTTCCAGTGACATATCAATAAAGTCGATAATGATTATCCCGCCAAGGTTGCGCAACCTGAGCTGGCGTGTAATTGCCTGTGCTGCCTCGAGATTGGTTTTGAAAATCGTTTCTTCGAGGTTTCGATGCCCGACATAGGCCCCGGTATTAACGTCAATCGTGGTCATGGCTTCTGTTTGATCAATAATGAGGTAACCACCTGACTTGAGTTGCACTTTTCTATCAAGCGCTTTTTGCAATTCATCCTCAACATTATATAAATCAAAAACAGGTCTTTCACCTGGATAATATTCCAGCCGCTCGGTCATTTGAGGTACAAATTGTCGACTGAATTGCTGCAATTTCTGGAATGTTTCTCGCGAATCAACTCTAATCTTCTCAATATTATCATCAACGAGATCACGCAGTGTGCGTATAGACAAAGGCAAATCGTCATAAACAACCGAACCCGGTTTGGCCTTCTTGATCTCTTCTGTAATGCATCCCCATAACTTACACAAAAATTTCTCATCTGAAACCAGTGCCTGCTCATCAATACCATCTGCGACAGTACGGATTATATAGCCATTTTTGCTATCTTCACTCAGACCAGAAACAATGTCCTTAAGGCGCTGACGTTCGCCCTGATCTTCTATTTTAGTCGAGATTCCGATATTCGTATTTTCTGGTAATAACACCAAATATCGAGATGGGATAGTGAGATGTGTCGTTAGCCTTGCCCCTTTGGTACCTAAAGGATCTTTAATAACCTGAACAAGAATCTCCTGACCATCTCTAACAAGCTCGGCAATATCACTCTGTTGATTATCTTCCTGTGATGAGCCATCTTCCATTATCAAACTTGTGGAAATATCAGACGCATGCAAAAAAGCGGCTCTATCTAGCCCTATATCCACAAAGGCTGCCTGCATGCCTGGCAATACTCGACTCACTTTGCCTTTATAAATATTGCCAACGATACCGCGTTTACGCTCACGTTCAATGTATACCTCTTGCAGAACGCCATTTTCAACCAGAGCCACACGGGTTTCTCGTGGTGTTACGTTTATCAGTATCTCTTCACTCATGTTTTATTTTTCATATAAGATATTGTTATTATTAACTTTACCTGTTTCAACTCGTAAATCCAGATATATTTCAGGTTAATTGAAAGAAACCACCACACTTCATGATAACGCCTTAAACTTTGACACCAAAATCAGTAAGTAATTCAGCCGTTTCATATAAAGGTAACCCCATCACACCAGAAAAACTGCCGGATAGATGTTTTATGAATTTCGCGCCTTTTCCCTGTATTGCATATGAACCCGCTTTATCAACCGGCTCTCCTGACTCCCAATAGGCCTCAATTTCCGTTTCGCTCAAATCCTTGAATGTAACCTGGCTGGTATTCAAGATGACTTTTTCATGATCCCCTTGAATAAGTGCCACAGCAGTCAAAACCTCATGTGTTTTGCCTGACAACGACATCAACATATCGCTGGACTGTTGCTTGTCTTGAGGTTTACCAAACACGTTATTGGCCAACACAACCGAAGTATCAGAACCCAGTACAGGAATAGTGTCTTTTCCTGCCAACTGACACCCTAACCGTGCTTTTTCAAGCGCCATACGGCAGACATAATCCTGTGCAGTTTCATTTAACTTTATGGATTCATCAATATCAACTGCCACGACTTCAAATATAACACCCAATTGTTGCAGTAATTCGCGTCTTCGTGGTGAAGTGGAAGCCAGATAGAGTTGCGTGATGTGTTTCTGCATTGCGACTGGCCTGATACCTGCTTTACCGGTGGTAAGGATGATTATTCAAAATGCTCCAGGCACGGAATAATTGTTCGGCAACAATCACCCTGACCATAGGATGCGGCAGTGTCAACGGCGACAACGACCACTTGTTATCAGCGCGCCGCACGCAATCTTCGGCCAGTCCTTCAGGGCCACCAACCAGCAGAGCGATATCCTGCCCTCCCGACATCCAGCTTTCCAACTGTATGGAGAGTTGTTCGGTGCTCCAGGTTTTACCTTCTATTTCCAGCGCAATGACATGACAGCCTTTAGGGATGGCAGAAAGCATTTTTTTGCCTTCTTCAATCGCAATTTTTTTTAAATCAGAACCTTTCTGGCGTTTACCTGCGCTTATTTCTACAAGCTTGAGAGTACATTCACGCGGCAGACGTGCTGCGTAACCCTGGTAGGCATCTGACACCCAGGCAGGCATACGGTTGCCCACTGCTATCAGATAGATATTCATACTACGACCTTAATCAACACCTGTTTCCTTAACGCTCCAGAGTTTCTCGAGATTATAAAAATCACGCACATCAGGCTTCATCACATGAATAACGATATCACCCATATCCACCAGAACCCATTCACCCACATCCTCACCTTCGTGACCTATTGGAGGTACGCCCTGTTCTTTTGCCTTCATCATGATATTGTCAGCGATCGATTTCACATGACGATTCGAACTACCTGTTACAATAATCATCAAATCTGTCACTGAAGAGACACCCCGAACATCGATAACGCGGATATCCACTGCCTTCATGTCTTCAACTGCATCAATAACCAGTTTTTGTAATGCTTCTAATTTCATTTATCACTTACCTGTTTCGGTATAAACCATTTGTTTGTATATAGTCATTCACGGAGTCGGGCAATAAATATGCCGGTGACTTTCCTTGCTGACACAACTCACGAATCTGCGTAGCTGAAATTGGCAACTGAGTAACCTGATGCATATAGATGCACCCGGATGCTGCTGATTTCAACTGCTCATCATTCTGGATCTGCCTGTCGACCACCAGCTTTTCCAGCGGCCCCGACAAAGGCTGTTCGCTACCCGGACGCGTACAGACAATAATATGCGCCAGTTGCAAAATTTGCTGCCAGTTATGCCATTGAGGTAACCCATTAAAGGCATCCTGCCCTAATATCAACACAAGACTTTCATCAGGAAAATCCTGTCGCAACGATCTCAGGGTATCCACCATATATGATGGTCCGTCACGATCTATCTCGCGGGTATCAACCACGAATTTCTTATTACCTTTTAACGCCAGACGTAACATCGCAAGACGCTGTCCAGCAGAACCTAGTGGAGAATCTCGATGAGGCGGTAAACCACAAGGTATCCAACGAACTTCATCCAATCCCAGATCCTGACACACCTCTTGCACAGGTCGCAAATGACCAAAATGCACAGGATCAAATGTACCGCCAAAAATGCCGATCAATTTCACAGGCGAACGGTGTCGGGAAACAAGGAATTAATAGCTGGTAATGAGCATCGTTGCTCTATCAGCTTCTCGATGAGATATCTTGAAAATATGGACATATTAACGATGTATATTGACCAAAAAAATCATACCTCTTCCAGGCTACTTGCGTATATGCCCATCACCCAGGACAACAAACTTGAGTGTCGTCAGGCCTTCCAGACCAACCGGCCCACGTGCATGCAACTTATCCGTGCTAATACCGATCTCTGCACCCAAACCATATTCAAAACCATCAGCAAACCGGGTTGATGCATTTACCATTACGGAGCTGGAATCAACTTCACGCAAAAAACGTCGTGATTTTGAAAAATTCTCGGTAATAATCGCTTCAGTATGACGAGAGCTATGTGCTTCGATGTGTTCAATCGCTTCATCCAGTCCTTTCACTACTCGAATCGACAAAATAGGTGCGAGATACTCAGTGTCCCAGTCTTCATCGGTTGCAGCAATCGCTTCGGTAATGATATTGCAGGTTGTTTCACAGCCTCTGAGCTCAACACCCTTCTCTGTAAACATGCCACCCAGCTCAGGCAAAACTTCATTAGCAATCGCCTCGGCTACCAGGAGTGTCTCCATGGTATTACAAGTGCCATAACGCTGAGTCTTGGCATTGAATGAAACTTGCAGGGCCTTTTCAAGATCCGCATCATCATCAATATAAACATGACATATACCATCGAGGTGTTTGATCACAGGTACTGTGGCCTCATTACTGATGCGCTCAATCAGACCCTTGCCACCACGTGGTACGATCACGTCAACATACTTACCCATGCGAATCAGTTCACCCACTGCTGCACGATCGGTCGTCTGAACAACCTGCACCGCATCAGCTGGCAACCCTGCTTCCAGTAACCCTTCCTGAATACAGACGGCAATCGCCTGATTGGAATGGATCGCTTCTGAGCCACCTCTTAAAATCGTTGCATTACCAGACTTCAAGCACAATGCCGCCGCATCAGCCGTCACGTTTGGACGAGACTCATAAATAATACCGATCACACCAAGAGGTACACGCATGCGCCCAACCTGGATACCGGAAGGCATATACTGTAAATCACTGATCTCACCAACAGGGTCAGCCAAGGAAGCTACTTGACGCAGACCCTCAGCCATACTGGTGATGCGATCTGTCGTTAATTCGAGACGGTCGAGCATGGCATTACTCAGACCATTGGCCTTACCGGCGCCGAGATCTTTCTGATTTTCAGCCTGCAAGGTCGCCGCACTGGCTTCAAGTTTATCCGCGATACTGGACAATGCCGCATTTTTCACGCCGGCATCCGCTGCAGAAATCAGACGTGACGCGACCCGGGCCTTTTCACCCACGGCCTGCATGTAGGCCTGCACATCAAACTCTGACTGTAAATTCGCACTCATTAGATTATCGGTTGTTTTCCAGCTATCGATAAGCCTAATTGTAACAGCTCATCCCAGGGCTTTCCTAGCTCAAGCCCCTTGATTGTGCGATCGATTTTGGCGCAATGCTGCAAAAAACCGTACCAACGGCCCAATCCATGCCGTTTCAGGGCCTCTCGGACAATGGGTTTCCGCCTTTCCCACACTCGTTGTTGGCTTAATACAGCCTCAATACCCGTCCCCTTACGCACATCACGGGCCATATTGGACAGACTGCGAACCTCACGACTCAGTGCCCATAATACCAATACCGGATCCACACCCTCGGCACGCAAACCATTAAGCATATGCAAGGTTTTATCTGCACGTCCGGTCAGGGCGATATCCACCAGATTATAAATGCTATAGCGAGCACTATCAGCCACGGCATCGGCTACTGCCTCTGCCTCAAGGCGGGTCGGGCCGTACAATAATAACAACTTGTCGATCTCCTGAGCCGCCGCGAGCATATTACCTTCAACCCGTTCAACCAGAATCGATATAGCCTCATTAGATGCCTGCAACCCACGCTGGCGCATACGCGTCTGCACCCAGTCATGCAAGCGTGCAGCCTCGATCGGCCAAACCTGAATCAAGACACCTGCCTTTTCCAGCTCTTGCGCCCACTTGGTACGCAAAGTCGCTGCATCCAGCTTGCCACAGATCACCATTAATAACGTATCTTCAGCAGGACGGTCCGCATAGGCTCGGAACACCTTGCCACCCTGATCACCGGGTTTACCCGTCGGCATGTTCAACTCAAGAATTTTCTTATCCCCAAACAATGACATGCTATCGGCAGCCTGCATGATCTCTTCCCAGGCAAAACCACGCTCAACTGTCATTACTTCACGCTCGGTATAACCCTGCTCACGTGCTGCAGCCCGAATAGCATCACAGGACTCTTGTATCTGTAACGGCTCATCACCACCAATAAGATAGATCGGTGCAAGTTGTTTTTGCAGATGACTGGATATTTGATCAGGTCTTAATTTCATAACGGCAGGGTAAAGGGTTAAGAGTAAAGATTCAAGATAACGGTCAATACTTCATACCCGCAAGCATACAGTATTGACCGCGTAAGCCGTATCACTCTGTTCGTACGGGTACTATCTACCCGAAAATCAGCAGTCGGTGACTAAACTGACTGGACCTATAGGTATGCTCAGCAAGTAAACAAGGAAGTGTAATATCGGCTATAAACAGTCATTCACCTATAAATCAGATGCCTACAAACTATTTTTGATAAGCCAACCGTCTCAGGATCGTTTGCGCAGCCTGGTATTGCATATCATGTTGTAACGCAGTTTCTTCGCGTTCTTTACCAAGCACATCCGTTTCATTAAAACTGAAATCTCGACGTTGTGTAATGATGTTTTTTTCAATTAGCACTTTACCTGTTTTCAGGCGAACTGAATATTTTAGATCATAACGACTTTCATATTCACGTACACGGGCATTATTACCGACTGACAAGACACTCCTGCTTATAGTTTCATCATGGATAGTAATAACTGCCGTGGCCTTATCGAGATGACCAGTGGTAGCAACACCTGAGCGTTGTAACAATTGTCTGAGGTGACGTAACAATAAACCACTGGATTCGCCCTGAATGAATACTTTTTCCATGCCTTCCGGCAAGCTATACTGACCACGTAATTGAAAACCACAGGCACTGATTAACGCAACCATGAACATGGCAATAACGAAATATCGAATGTTTTTTTGTATTGGTTTCACTTGGCAACCACACTTACGAGTTTACCGGGTACAACAATCACCTTCTTGACCTCTTTACCATCAATGTTGCGTTTCACATTTTCATCGGCAAGGGCTGCGGCTTCGATATCGGCTTTTTCTGCATTGGCGGCAACTGAGATTGTTGCTCTCACTTTACCATTAACCTGCACCGCAAGATCTATACTGTCCCTGACCAGCGCAATTTCATCCACGACAGGCCAGGTGGCAGTTAATACATCACCCGCATAACCCAGGTCACGACATAGTGTCATGGTTATGTGGGGTGCAATGGGTGATAACAGTTTGATAAGAATACCAATGGCTTCATGATTGATACAAGCATCATGATCTGTGCCCGACCCCACCGGGCGTTTACCCAGTACGTTCAGCATTTTCATGCAGGCCGCGACCACGGTATTAAACTGATAGCGATCAAAATCATGTAGAGCCTGTTGTAATAACTCATGAATTTCACGACGTGTCGCTTTCTGGTCATCATTCAAGGCATCCTGATCAATACCACACCCGGCTTCATTGCAGGCCATTACACTGTCTTTGTGTTCATAGGCCATTGCCCACAAACGTTTGAGGAATCGGGATGCCCCTTCTACACCGCTGTCAGACCACTCCAGAGATTGCTCCGGCGGTGCTGCAAACATGGTAAACAAACGCACCGTATCAGCACCATAAGACTGAATCAAACCCTGCGGATCTACAGTATTGCCCTTGGACTTGGACATTTTACTGCCGTCTTTAAGCACCATGCCCTGCGTTAACAGTTTTTTAAACGGCTCATCATTTTTCAACAGACCTTCATCACGCAATAATTTATTAAAAAAACGGGCGTATAACAAATGTAAAATCGCGTGTTCAATCCCGCCTACATATTGGTCAACTGGCAACCAGTAATTGGCGCGATCATCGAGCATGGCCTCGTCATTATCACGACAGGCAAAACGAGCGAAATACCAGGATGACTCCATGAAGGTATCAAAGGTATCGGTTTCACGTTCTGCATCCTTACCACATTGCGGGCAGGCAACTTGATAAAATTCCGGCATACGTTTAATCGGTGAGCCTATTTCTTCAAACGAGACCTCTTCCGGTAATACGACTGGCAGATCTGTTTCCGGCACCGGCACTTCACCACAATCCGGACAGTTGACAATAGGGATAGGTGAACCCCAGTAGCGCTGACGCGACACACCCCAGTCACGCAGACGGTAGTTGACCTTTACCTGCCCCTTGTCTTGTTTATGCAAGGTGCTGGCAATTGCATCGAATGACTTCTTGAAATTCAGGTCATTGAATTCACCTGAGTTAACCAGTTTTCCTTTTTCCGTATAAGCCGACTGCGTCAGGTCCACATCACTTCCATCTGCTGGCGCAATGACCTGATTGATCGGCAAGTTATATTTTTGTGCAAACTCCCAGTCACGTTGGTCATGAGCCGGAACTGCCATAACTGCACCTTCGCCATAACCCATAAGTACAAAATTAGCAGCAAACACCGGGACTTGATTGCCCGTTACAGGATGAATAGCTAGAAGGCCGGTATCAACACCCTTTTTCTCCATGGTCTCCATGGCAGCTTCCGAGGTCTCCATGTGGCTGCATTCTTCAATAAAGGCAGCCAACGCCATGTTAGTTTCTGCGGCCTGTTTCGCCAATGGATGCTCAGGTGCCACAGCAACATAACTCACACCCATGAGCGTGTCCGGACGTGTAGTAAACACTTTCAATGGCTGATCCTGACCCTCTATACCAAAATGCACCTCAAGTCCGCGTGACTTGCCGATCCAGTTTTGCTGCATGGTACGGACCTGATCAGGCCAACCCTGTAGTTGCTCCAGGTCTTTGAGTAGTTCATCCGCATAGTCGGTGATCTTCATGAACCACTGTGGAATCTCTTTTCGCTCGACAATCGTGTCACAACGCCAGCATTTGCCTTCTATCACTTGTTCATTGGCCAACACAGTCAAATCATTCGGACACCAGTTTACGGCTGCTGTTTTTTTGTAAACCAGCCCCTTCTTGAACAAACGTGTAAATAACCATTGTTCCCAGCGATAATATTTCGGATGACAGGTTGCCAGTTCACGGTCCCAGTCATAAGCAAAACCCAACTGTTTAAGCTGGCCTTTCATGTACTCGATATTTTCATAGGTCCATTTCGCCGGCGCGACATTATTTTTCATCGCCGCATTTTCGGCCGGTAGACCAAAGGCATCCCAACCCATGGGCTGCAGTACATTTTTACCCAACATACGTTGATAACGGGCAATCACATCACCCAGGGTGTAATTGCGGACATGGCCCATGTGCAGATAACCGCTGGGGTAGGGAAACATTGCCAGGCAATAGTATTTTTCCTTATCGGGATCCTCAACCGCCTTAAACGTTTGATTTTTTTCCCAATATTCCTGGGTTGCGGTTTCTATTTCGCTGGGATTATAGGTCTCTTGCATCGTTATCTGTCTGTTTTATTTTGTTTATTCCAAGGTATGCAAGGATACAATAAAAATAGTCTTGCGTCTTGATCAGCTGAATGCCGCTCCCGGTTCCTAGTTCATGAATATTTCTCTATACTTGGAGTATAAGCAACCGAAAAGGCCGGAATAATGACCGAACAAAACAACTCACTGAAAGACAAACTGATTCATGCCTATGACAATATGATGGAAAATCTGCATGCCCTGATCGAGCAATCTGAAGAAGGCACTGAAAACGTACAGGACATGTTAAAGAAAGCACGAGACCAGATAGCAGATACGGATAATGTAACACGCGAAGAAGCCGACAAGATCAGCCACTATCTTAAACGTGACCTGCATAATGCCAGTGAGTATCTGGGAGATAATCGCCGTGATCTGGCCGATTGGTTGCATATGGATCTGGAATTAATTGAATGGAATATATTGGATTTATTTCTGCAAGTGGCCGATAACACCAAACTGGATCTGTTACTGCTGGAAGAAAATGCCAAACATGTGAATGAATATCATACTGGTGAGATAACCGGAGCAGGTTTACTGGTCTGTAGTAACTGCCAGGAAGAATTACACTTTAAGAAAACCGGGCACATACCGCCTTGTCCTAAATGTCATGGTACAGATTTCTCACGAAAATCACGCAGCCATTAAACATTCAGACCATAGAGCGACGTTGAAGTAATCCTGAGAGCGCCAAAACAATAAGCAGCAATATCAACACAGGGTAGTTCCCCCATCTGACATAAGGTGTTGCACCTGTTTTTGCCTGCACATTGGCCGTGAGTACATGTTTTTGAAATTGCGGTGATGTTGCCACAATATGTCCCATACTATCGACGACTGCACTGACTCCGTTATTAGTTGCGCTCAGTACATAACGACCCGTTTCGCGTGCACGCAATTGTGACATCTGCAATTGTTGATATGGCATGCTGCTATCACCAAACCAGGTATTGTTACTGACATTAACCAGATAATGCGCGTCAGGCAAAGACTGTATCACCTCGCTGTTAAATATAATCTCATAACAGACTGTCAGACCAGCTAGATAACCTCCCGCTTTTAATGGCGGCTGAGATGCCAGCCCGCGCCCGAAGCCGGACATTGGCAGACCCATAAAATCAAGCACATCACTGATCCATTTCTGGAAAGGGATAAACTCACCAAATGGAACAAGATGTCGCTTATGATAAAAACCACGTTCTGTACCCAGACTCAAAATACTATTGAAGTATTCACCGCTAGACTTGTCGCGGTAAGGAATACCAACAAGCATGTCACTGCCATTCTGTCGTGCCAACCGATCGATTCCATCAACAATATCCGGGACATGGTGATAAAAGGCCGATATCGCTGTTTCTGGCCAGATAACAAGGTCAACACCCCAAACCGGGCGTGTTTGCTCAAGGTAAGAAGCTATGATTTCTTCACGGAACTCAGGGTCCCATTTTTTCAGCTGATCAATATCGCCCTGCACCAGCGCAACTGAAAAAGGTTTACCCTCTGCTTTCGTCCACTCGACACTTTCAAGCGCGTAACCTCCCAACCAGACTGACCCCGTCAATATGAGAGTAATAGCACGTTTTTTCATGTTGGCATCTATCACATAAACAAGGCCCGCTGCCGTTAATGCTACCAACCAGCTCATGCCATATTCACCTGACAATGGCGCATACCCCATCAGAGGCCATTCAACCTGACTGACACCTAAATTCAACCAGGGGAACCCGGTAAACAGCCAGCTACGAACCCATTCCATTAATACCCAAATAGCTGGAAACACCAGCCAAAGCCGTAGAACAGGGCTGACCTTAAAATAACGTAAGGATAACCAGCCACTTAATGCAGGAAATAAACCCAGGAACATGGCAAACAACAAAGTCATCAAGGCCGCTAAAACAGCGGGTATATTGCCAAAATCATGTATGCTGATATAAACCCAGTAGACTCCGCCGAGAAACATAGCTGTTCCAAAACACCAGCCCGTCCACCATGCCTGACGGGCATTTCCTTGCAGCCACTGATGAAACAGTATTGCAATTAATACTATGGAAACTGGCCCCCATGAAATTGGCGCAAATGCCAGTGGGAGTAACAGACCAGAAAAAAAAACAGTACCCATTCGCAACCATGTTGCTTGCCGTATTTGTAAAACCATAGTTATTCTGCTTTATCGTTTACAGCATCTGTGATCATTTTTTCTTCTAGTGTAATTTCAAGTAAATGTATGCGTCGATTATCCGATCGTAAAATGCGAAAAGACATCTTATCAATCTGAACAACCTCATCACGTTTAGGCATATGTCCGATGGCTTTCAGGACAATACCGCCTATGGTATCAAATTCATCATCATTGAAGTCTGTTTTAAAATAATCATTAAAATCCTCAATGTCTGTCAGTGCCTTGACCGTGAAATGCGTATCATCACGCTGCAAAATAGACTGCCCTTCATCGATGTCATGTTCATCTTCAATTTCACCAACAATCTGCTCAAGTACATCTTCAATAGTGACCATACCTGCAACACCACCGTACTCATCAACAACAATGGCAAGATGATTATGACTGGAGCGAAAATCTTTCAGCAAGACATTGAGTCGTTTGCTTTCAGGCACAAATACCGGGGATCTTAATATATCGCGAACATTGAAATTATCCGCGTTCTTTTGGCTGAATCGCAACATATCCTTTGCCAACAATATACCAACTACGTCATCACGCCCTTCACCAATAACCGGAAAACGTGAATGTCCGCTCTCAACAATGTCATCAAGCATGTCCTCGTGTGATTGGCCACGCGAAAGAACAGACATTTGCGAACGCGGTATCATGATATCGCGCACCTGCATTTCAGAAACCTGTAAAACGCCCTCAATCATGCCAAGGGAATCGGCATCCATTAGCGCACGTTTTTCTGAATCCCGTAGTATTTCCAGTAATTCTTCACGATCCCGTGGGTCAATTTGTAACACCTGGGTTAAACGTTCTATCCAGGATCGCCCATCGGAATCGTTGGTACTCGATGTGTCCTCACTCATGATTTTATCTCTTTCTCCATTAATGTATTTCATCTGCCAGGTAAGGTGCTGTATAACCTAACCCGGTCAAAATTTCAGTTTCCAGAAACTCCATTTCGCTGGCCTGTTCATCAGAAAGATGATCGTAACCCAATAAATGAAGACTTCCATGTACTGCCATATGCGCCCAGTGAGCCTCAGTTGTCTTGCCTTGCTGTTTTGCTTCGCGTTCGATTACTGGCGCACAAATCACCAGATCACCAAGTAAATTCAGCTCCACCTCAGCAGGTGCTTCAAAGGGAAAAGACAGAACATTGGTCGAGCCTGCCTTACCTCTATAGGTCTGATTTAATTCTGCACTTTCGTCTTCATCGACGATTCGCACAACTACTTCGGCATCTTCTCTTTTGCCTTGCAGAGCACTACCTACCCAACGCCTGAAATCAGATTCGCTCGGCAAGCTATCGCACTCCGTCAAGATCTGCATATCAATTTCAATTGTCATGACTGTGATCTAGGTATGCTTATCATAGGCATTGACAATTTTCTGCACCAGCGGATGACGCACCACGTCACGCGATGTAAAAAAATTAAAACTAATGCCTTCTATATTCTTTAACACCCCGGTTACATGTCTCAAGCCTGACTGGCTCTGGTTTGGTAAGTCAGTCTGTGTAATGTCACCTGTCACTACCGCCGTTGAACCAAATCCGATACGCGTCAGGAACATTTTCATTTGTTCAACTGTCGTATTTTGCGCTTCATCAAGAATGATGAAAGATTCATTCAGGGTGCGTCCACGCATAAAGGCTAAAGGTGCAACCTCGATAATATGTCCATCGATTAATTTACTCACCTTGTCAAAACCCATCATTTCGTACAAAGCATCATAAAGCGGGCGTAGATATGGATCGATTTTTTGTGCCATATCACCTGGTAAAAAACCGAGTCGTTCACCAGCCTCAACGGCAGGTCGAACGAGTATTATGCGACGAACTTTTTCCTGCTCAAGCGCATCCACCGCACAGGCAACGGCCAAATAGGTTTTGCCGGTACCAGCAGGTCCAATGCCAAAATTAATATCATGGCTCATAATATTAGCTAGATAATGTTGCTGGTTCGGCCCGCGACCGCGAATCATGCTTTTACGCGTGCTAATAATTATCTCTGGGTCACCTACCGGATTAACAACCTCCTCCAGTACATTTTCCAGACCAGACTCCTGTAAATATAAATGAATAGACTCAGGTGAAAGTAATTCTTTTTCAGTCGCCTCATATAATTTATTTAACAAGCGATTCGTAGCACGTGTCGCCGACTCGTCACCTATAACCTGAAACAGATTTCCACGGCTGCTGATTTCAACACCCAGACGACGTTCAATATGGCGCAAGTGCTCGTCAAACTGGCCGCACAGATTCGCTAACCGACTGTTGTCAGCTGGTTCTAATGCCACATCAATACTAGAAGGAAGATCGCTCAAGTTAAATTAAAGACTCATTAAAAAATACATTAGAGAATGCATAGAATGGGGTGACAGAAAAATGATTGGACTAATAATTTCATATAATAATAAGTATGGTTTATATACAAGAATCTGGCAAGCAGTTAGGTAAAAATCAACTGCAACTGAATCAGATGAAAATGCACCAAAATAGGCAAAAATCCATTATTTTTTAACATTTAAGCCAATTCTGCTACATCTTCGTGCAGTTCAAGCAATTCACCCTTGAGTGAATTAGGTAATGCCCTGGTAATCCGTACATCAACAAACTGTCCGAGTAAGGCTTTTGTACCAACAAAATTTACGACACGATTATTTTCTGTACGGCCCGCCATTTCATTTGGATCTTTACGTGACGGCCGATCAACCAGAATCCGTTGCACCGTACCCACCATAGACTCACTGATTTCGGCTGCCATTTCGGTTATTCGCGCCTGCAAACTCGCCAATCGTTGTTTCTTGACAGACATGTGAACGTCATCTTCCAATGCTGCTGCCGGTGTACCAGGGCGTGCACTGAAAATAAAGCTGAACGAGAAATCAAAACCGACTTCGTTAATCAAATCCATGGTAGCCTGGAAATCAGCGTCCGTTTCACCGGGAAAACCGATTATAAAATCCGAGGATAAACTCAATTCAGGACGTATCTCACGCAGGCGCCTGATCTTGTCTATGTATTCACTTGCTGTGTGGCCTCTCTTCATCGACGCCAGCACTGAATCCGAACCACTCTGTACGGGGAGATGTAAGTGACTCACCAATTGTGGGACTTCGGCATAGGCATTAATCAAACTGTCTGAAAACTCAACAGGATGAGACGTTGTATAACGAATGCGATCGATACCATCAATCGCAGCGATATAATTAATCAGTAATGCCAGATCGGCAACATCACCATCATCCATCAAACCTTGATAGGCATTTACATTTTGCCCCAACAAATTCACTTCCCGTACACCCTGCTGTGCTAATGCAACAACCTCGGCGATAACATCATCCATAGGACGGCTGACCTCTTCACCGCGCGTATAAGGCACTACGCAAAAAGTACAGTACTTGCTACAACCTTCCATTATAGATACAAAAGCAGATGGGCCTTCTGCCCTGGGATGTGGCAAACAATCGAACTTTTCAATTTCCGGAAAACTGATATCAATAACGGCTTTGTGTTTACCTCTAACTTCATCAAGCATGGCAGGTAGTCGGTGCAAAGTCTGTGGGCCGAATACCATATCGACATAGGGTGCACGATGACGTATCGCATCACCTTCCTGACTCGCCACACAACCACCAACACCAATCACAATCTCTGGGCGTTTTGCTTTTATTTCGCGCCACATACCGAGTTGTGAAAAAACCTTCTCCTGCGCCTTTTCACGAATTGAACAGGTATTCAACAAAAGCACGTCTGCCAACTCCGGGATAGGGGTTATTTCGAGGCCATGGGATTCCCTGAGTACATCCGCCATTTTATCGGAATCGTACTCATTCATCTGACAACCAAATGTCTTGATGTGGATTTTGCCTGCCATTGTGACCTCGTCTAATAAGGAGGCGTAAGATACTACTTTTCGGGGAAAAGTGCCATTTTTTTGCCTGAGCATTGAGTTTTATTCAGTAGTTTTTCTTTATTATTCATAGTATTAGAGGGATTTTAGGGTCAACAAGGATATTAGATGTAAATGGCCGGGGCTCATCCCGGCGGCCGAGTTACTTTTCTTTGCTTGACCAAAGAAAAGTAACCCAAAGAAAGGGCACCCCGATATCAGCGCCGGCGTTGCCGGTACCCTGCGCGCAGACTATGGGCGAGGGGATTTCCGAAGCCACTTCCTGTGGCTGCTGAAATGCGTGCCATCCGTGGCACGCCCCTGTGGGCCTGATCCTCACCCATAGTCTGTGCTCGGCTTGCTATAGGGGGCCTGGGAAGACGGGCTTTGATTTGTATAAGTGCTTTGCGAATTGAAGAAAACAATTGTTCCAATAAAAGCTAGCCGGAGTGACTAGTCCCGTTGGTCCAGCCGAGCATCGCAGTAAAAACCGGATTGAGGGAGTTGCGTGTTTGAGTGGTTAATCTAGCTCTGCTAGATTAACTGCTAGTTTGCAACGACCGCCGGTTTTTGCGAGAAGCACAGGGAACCTCTCATTGAAAATGAGGGGCAAACCGTCGGGTGCCTTTTCTTTTGGGTACTTTTCTTTGGGCAAGCAAAGAAAAGAATCAAAGGGCCATGCATGCGGAAAATAGATAAACGGTCCACGGCTGCCGGGACGGGCCTCGGCCCTTTTAACGACAAATATTTATTTACTCACTAAAAATATAAAAACAAACAACCTCACGCCCGCCCATACTCATCATCAAACCGCACAATATCATCCTCACCCAAATATTCCCCACTCTGGACCTCAATCATAACCAGATCAAAAATACCCGGATTACTCAAACGGTGCTTATTACCCGCAGGCACATAAGTAGATTCATTTTTATGTACCAGAAATTCTTTTTCCCCATTCACGACTTTCGCCGTGCCGGAAACTACAATCCAGTGCTCACTACGATGATGATGCATCTGCAACGATAAAGTCGACCCCGGTTTCACAACGATTCGTTTAATCTTGAATTGCTCGCCTTCTTCGAGAATGGTATAGGTTCCCCATGGACGATGTACTGTTCGATGATAACGATAACTATCATGATTCTGTGACTTGAGTTGCTCAACAATCTTTTTCACATTTTGCGATTGACTACGATCGGCCACCAGCAAAGCATCCGGCGTATCAACTATCACAAGGTTATCAAGCCCTAAAGCAGCAATCAGGCGATCCTCACTATGTACATAACAATCCTGTGTGTCGATCAACATGCATTCACCTATGGTTTTATTGCCAGACGCATCTGCTTCATGCAAGTCACTAACAGAATCCCACGAGCCCACATCACTCCAACCAATATCACAGGCAACCACCGCCACTTTTTCAGCTTTTTCCATCACCGCATAATCAATGGAATCTGCAGGTATGGCTGCAAAAGATTTTTCATCCAGTTCCAATGGCTGGATATCAGTTTTGGTTTGTTGCCAGCAGCTCTCTGCTGCCTTATAGATAGCCTCAGCAGTTTTTTCCAGTGACTGTAGAAATACAGATGGCCGAAAACAAAACATACCGGAATTCCACGCATAACCTTCCGATTTTACATACATCTCAGCTGTTGCCAGATCAGGTTTTTCAACAAATGCGGCTACTTGAAACGCACCTTCCAGACCCTCAATCTCATCGCCTTTATGGATGTAACCGTAACCGGTCTCCGGCTTGTCCGCTTGTATACCAAAAGTCACCAGGTAATCTTGTTGTGCCAGTTTCACCGCCGTATCGACTGCTGCCGAAAAAGCCGCTTGATTTTCTATGACATGATCGGCTGGCAACACCAACATAATGGCGTCATCCTGATCTTTTAAAGCCATCGCTGCCATCGCAATCGCCGGTGCAGTATTTCTGCCACAGGGTTCCAGTACATATGAAAATGCCAGATCACCAGTCAGGTTCAATTCTTCGTATTCATCTCGGGTTTGGAAATAATAATCACGGTTGGTAATGGTCAGAATCGTGCTGACATCATGTAACAAAACTGAACGTTTGAGTGTTTTTTGCAACAAACCTTCTCCATCAGGCAAACGCATAAATGGCTTGGGATGCGCTTCACGCGAAACAGGCCACAGGCGCGTACCTGCCCCACCTGACAATATCACCGGTATTAACATTACTACCATTCTCCTTGAATATGACCCGTTGAGATTACCGGTTTAACCAATAGCCGACGGAAAAACAAACACTTAATTGTTTATATATAACATAAATACATCACACATAAAATTAATTACCATCAAAAAAGCCCCTAATAATAGGGGCTTAGATATAATATTTAATAATACAGTCTAAGGTAAGTATCAGAACGGAATATCATCATCAAAATCGGCTGCCGCAGGTGCAGCGGCTGGCGCCTGTTGTTTAGACGGGGCCTGATTATACGACTGAGCCGGTGCACTCTGATCAAAACTGGTGCTGCCACCGGTGCGCCCACCCAGCATTTGCATCTCATTAGCAATAATTTTAGTGGTATAACGATCGTTGCCTTGCTTGTCCTGCCATTTCTCGGTGCGGATAGAGCCTTCAACGTAAATCTGCGACCCCTTCTTGATGTACTCACCCACGATCTCCGCCAGACGGCCAAAGAAAGTGATACGGTGCCATTCAGTACGTTCCTGTTTCTCACCTGATGTCTTGTCTTTCCACTGTTCGGATGTGGCAACCGATACTTCTGCAACAGCCGATCCACTTGGCATGTAACGGACTTCCGGGTCCTGACCGACATTACCTACGATGATTGCTTTATTGACTCCACGTGCCATGGTATTTCTCCAAAATGTTTTGTATTTAAATTATTATGCTTTGACCCTAACCTTACACTAACCCGAACGTCGTATAACAGACACTCAGCTTATCTGTGCACGTTCTTGGCAAGGCGTCGTAGCGCCGCTGTAGCATTCCTACAGCAAGTTACGACAACGCAGGCCGTGGACGTGCACAGACAAGCCCGAAGGGAGTATCAAAAATGCTCCAGCTCATCGTTGCGACTCTTGGCAAGGGGTTACCATTACCGGCGAGCCGCGCCTTGATCTGAAACATTTTTGATGCTCTGAGTATCTGTTATACGACGTTCGGGTTAGTCATTTTGCAAAACATGCTCTCATTCCAGAAGCTGTCATATCGATAACATTTTACGACCGACAAGCAGCTTTTGGAGACAATACTATACCGTGTGAAAAAGCGACCTGACAAGAATTTTTTGCAGCGCTTTCTAGTCGAATGATTCTACAGGTTATTTTATTCTCGCAAACAAACCGATGCTAACTTCCCAAGGGTCAACAACGCCCTGTCTGTGCGATCATCCCAGACAACGGCACAGTTTATTCGAATAAAATTTGTGTATTTTTGTGAGGCTGAAAATATGGGCCCAGGCGCAATACTAATATTTTTTAACATGGCCTGTTTATACAATTGCATGGCATCAACCTGTTCGGGACATTCCACCCAGATAACAAAACCACCCTGAGGTTGAGAAACACGCGTACCGGATGGAAAATATTTATCAACAGCACGAATAAACATCTCCACCTGTCGCTCGTAGCGGCTGCAAACCTGTCTGAGATAGCGGTCATAACCACCACGTTTGAGAAAATCAGCAATAGCCAGTTGGGAAACCGTTGCGGTAGCGAGATTAGTTACATATTTCAAATATTCAACTTTCTCTTGATAACAGCCTGGTACAATCCATCCCACTCTGGGTCCGGGAGCCAATGATTTGGAAAACGATGAACAAAGCATATTGCGATTAGCGCTATCATAGGCTTTTGCTACAATGGGCCTATCCTGCTGAAACCCAAGGTCTCCATAAACATCATCCTCGATCAGGGTGATATCATGTTTACTTAATAAGGCTACCAGCCTTTTCTTGTTTTCATCCGACATGCAGTAACCGAGCGGATTACTGAAATTGGGAACCAGAGTGCAGGCCCTGATGTCCCATTGTTCGATCGCTAGCTCCAGAGCCTCTATACTGATTCCGTTGACAGGATGGGTCGGGATTTCCAGTGCTTTCATACCCAGTGATTCAATAACCTGCAACAAACCATAAAAGGTAGGCGATTCAAGCGCGATAATATCACCCGGTTGAGCTACCGCTCGTAAACACAAAGCCAGTGCTTCCTGACAACCACTGGTAATAACGATCTCATCTGGTGATACCTGGCAACCGGCATCGGCCAAACGTTTGGCAATCTGCCTGCGTAACTGCTCGTTTCCAGGAGGGAATTCATAAATAGAAGCCCTGTCGCCATATTGTCGTGCCGCAGATGCAATCGCACGATTAACGGCTGCTGTTGGTAAAAAAACTGTCGATGGTACCGCTGCACCCAGGGGTACGATCCCCGGATTATTAGTTGCCTTGACCAGTTCCAATGCTAATGCCTGCCCACTGACCAGGGTCGGCGTCGCATCCGGATTCGACATGGCCGGTTGTTCAGGCGGCTGCCATAATCGGGTGCGCACGTAATAACCCGAACGTGGGCGCGCCTCGATCTTGCCCTGATCTTCTAACAGCTGGTGTGCTTCAAGTATTGTCGAGACACTTACAGAAAACTGTTTTGCCAGCTTACGCACCCCGGGTATCCTGTCCCCAGGATGATAAATCCCTTGCTCTATTTGGCTCGTAATAGTGCTGGCCACCTTTTCGTATAACACTGATCATCCCCACTTGATGTAAAACGGCACAGTTTATGTTGGTTAATACCAGTACAGTTATGAATATTGCCAATCTGTACTGGTAAAATACATATATATCTATAGCTGTACTGCTTAAAGTATCGGCGCTAACATTGATTCTGTCAAATTCAATCAGTACATCAGGTCGATCGTCCTGATAAATACTTGGAGATAAAACAACATGACCACACCGGTTTATCAGATCGATGCCTTCAACGATACAGCTTTTAAAGGTAATCCCGCCGCCGTTTGTTTACTGCAAGAAACAAAAAGTGAACAGTGGATGCAATCGGTTGCGTCAGAAATGAATCTGTCGGAAACAGCTTTCATTTCCAGTCGTAATGAAATCAATGAATTTGACCTGCGCTGGTTTACACCCACTATTGAAGTCGATTTATGTGGTCACGCAACACTGGCCAGCGCACACATCCTGTTTGAGTCGAAAGTCATAAAGCGCAATTTGCCCATCGTGTTTCATACTCGAAGCGGTGAACTGATCACGCGTTGCAACAACGGACTTATTGAAATGGATTTTCCAGCGCAAACTGCCAGCCCTGTCGGCGAGCCACCTGAACTGACTACAGCACTCGCACTGTCACCGGTCTACATTGGTAAAAACCAGGACGACCTGCTGGTGATTCTGGACACCGAAACCCAGGTAAGAGAATGTCAGCCGAATTTTAAATTGCTATCAACATTACCCGTGCGCGGCATCATTGTCAGCGCACGTGCAGACGATGAACGCTATGATTTTGTCTCACGATTTTTTGCGCCTGCAGCTGGCATCGATGAAGACCCTGTAACCGGTTCAGCCCATTGCTGCCTCGCACCCTACTGGCAGCAACAAACTGGCAAATCACAAATGCTTGGACTACAGGTATCAAAACGATCAGGTGAAGTATCAGTACGCATCAAAGAAAACCGTATTTTTCTGGCTGGACAGGCCATCACAATATTAAAGGGCGAACTTTATGTCTAACAACAATGCACTCTGTTGGTTAAATGGTCAATTACTACCTGCGCAAGAAGCATCCGTGTCTGTCTATGATCATGGCCTGTTATACGGCGATGGTGTATTTGAGGGAATTCGTTTTTATAAAAACAAAGCCTTCCAGCCAGTCGAACACATTAAACGTTTGTTTGACTCAGCCCAGGCACTGTTACTCAAGATACCCTACTCAATTGAGGAACTGACCAATGCGACCATTGACTCTATTAATGCCAGCCCGCTGGATAACGGTTATATAAGACTGATTGTCACACGTGGCGAAGGCAGTCTGGGTATGGATCCGTCAAGCTGCAAACATCCGAACGTTATTATGATCACTGACCGCATCAGTCTGATCAGTGAGGCCGTTCGCACACAGGGTGCAAAACTGATCATCGCATCAACAAGAAGGCTGCCTGTTGACGGACTCGACCCGCGTATAAAAAGTCTCAACTACCTCAACCCCATTCTCGCCAAAATGGAAGCACAACAGGCCAATGCCGATGAGGCTGTTTTATTGAATCAGCAAGGTTTTGTTGCGGAAGGCAGTGCGGATAATATTTTTATTGTGCGAGAAGGTCAGTTGCGAACACCTGGTCTGCATGATGGTGCACTGGCAGGAATTACGCGCGCGACAATATTGAAGCTGGCTGAAACCCTGGACATCAGCGTAACTGAAACATCGTTAGCACCCTATGACTTGTACACTGCCGATGAATGTTTTTTAAGCGGTACTGCGGCAGAACTGATACCCGTAAGAGAGATTGGAGGCAGAGAAATCAAACATTGCCCGGGGCCGATATTTACTCAGATTCAGGGTGCTTTCCAAAATCTAATTTTATAGCAATAGTATGAATATAAAATTTATACTCAATAAGAACTACAGCCATTTATTTTTTTAGGAACGAGCAAAGAACGATATATTTGAAATAAGATAAACGGTAATTTGAATCACTACATGGATAAATTGACTATAGCTGTTTACTCGAACCAGATTTAGTAATCTGCTTACTATTATCAATGTTACTCCTGTTATTTTTTAGCTGACCTACGCCATTTATTAAGAATGGCAACAATTCATCACCAGGTTTGGGATGGCTGAAATAATAACCCTGCATTTCCCAGCATTTTCTCTCTTGTAAAAATGCCAGTTGTTGCATAGTTTCTACGCCCTCGGCAATAACATTCAGTTTAAGACTATGGGCCATATCGATAATCAGCTGCACAATAGCTGCATCATCTGCATCCGTTGTGATATCTCGCACAAAAGCGCGATCAATTTTCAGGGTGTGTATGGGGAATTTTCGTAAATAACTTAATGAAGAATAACCTGTGCCAAAGTCATCAATGGCCAACTGCACTCCCAGCACATGCAAATCCCGGACAATTTTATTGGTGACGTTGGTCTGCTGCATCAGTATATTTTCGGTGATCTCTAGTTCCAGGTACTCAGGGGCTAGTCCGGTTTCATCTAGTATGGTGGCCACCTGTTTCGCCAGGCTTTGTTCGTTGAACTGTCGTGCCGACAAATTAACGGCAACATGTATGGGAGGTATTCCCGCTTGTTGCCAGGCCAGATTCTGCAAACAAGCAGTTCGTATCACCCACTCACCCACAGGAACAATGAGGCCAGTTTCTTCAAGCAGTGAGATAAAATCCAACGGAGCAATTAACCCCAACTTGGGATGCTGCCAGCGTAACAATGCTTCGACGCCGATAATAACACCATTTTCAACATCTACTTGCGGCTGGTAATAAAGCTGAAATTCATCGCGTTCCAGTGCATGGCGTAAACCAGTTTCCAGTTTCAGGCTATCATTGGCTTTATCATTCATATCCGAGGTATAAAAGCAAAAGCGATTGCCACCTTCAGCCTTCGCGCGGTACATGGCGATGTCGGCATGTTGCATCATAGATTGCGGATCGGCACTATCATCAGGAAATAAACTGATGCCAATACTGGCCGTTGTAAACAACTCCTGTGTCAAATAGAAAAATGGTTCAGTGAAAATAGCGATAATCTTATTTGCAATAGGCGCAATATCATCCAGGGCCGTCACATCATCAAGTAAAACCGTAAATTCATCTCCTGAGAGACGGGCAACCACATCTCCTTCACGGACACAGCGTTTTAGACGTTGGGCGATTCCTTTCAATAAATAATCTCCCGCATGATGACCAAGGGTATCATTGATGACCTTGAACCTGTCGAGATCCATAAACATGACAGCAACCAGACAATTACGTCGTTTGGCATGCGCAAGTGCCTGTTCAATATGCTCCTGGAAAGACAGTCGGTTGGGTAAGGCAGTTAATACGTCATGGTGCGCAAGATAATAAAGTCGTTGTTGCACATCAAGGCGTTCACTGATATCACGTATAGTCCCAATAAATACCTTACTATCTGCTATTGCAGCTTCATTGACTGCTACTTCAACAGGGAATACTGTGCCATCTTTGCGTAATCCCTGGAGTTCACGCTGTGTCATACCGATAACTCTTGGCTGGGCACTCTCAAGATAATGACTGATATATTGGTCATGTCTTTGATGCCACGGGTCGGGCATCAGTATATTGACATTCTTGCCTACAATTTCAGATGGTTTATAACCAAAAACCTTCTCAACAGCGATATTAGTAAATTCAATCATGCCGGAGGAATTGATCATGATGATCACATCAACGACATTTTCCGTTATCGCACTGACCTTTTCTTCACTAGCGCGGATCAGATTGGTTTCTGCAACCAGGCGTGAAGACCACAACGCGAAAGACATGATAAGAATAACGGCTACAGTAAGCGATACCCCAATGAGCGCCGGATTCAAATCAAAACCGCCAGGATCTAAAACGGGATTATCGGTTACATAAACTGTCATTGCCGCCATGCCAGTGTAGTGCATACCCGCAATGGCAAAACCCATAAAAACTGCGCTGATAGATTTAATCTTGAATGATCCAGATATATCACCCCTACCAATAGCAAAAGCTACCCATAGTGCCGCCACAGCGGCACCAACGCCTATCAGAACCGAAGTAACTAGAAGTAACAAATCATATTTCATATGTGCAGGCATTTGCATGGCCGCCATACCAATGTAATGCATTGAGGAGATCCCAATACCTAACAATATGCCACCGGTGACAATCCAGGCACGAGCCTGTTGGTAAGAGGCTATTGCCAGTCCGGTAATACAGGCGGCCACCGCTACGACCAGCGACCATAAAGTCAAAGCACCATCATAACGAACCTGAACTGGTAGGTTATATGCCAACATAGCAACAAAATGCATGCCCCAGATACCCAAACCCATAACCAGCCCGCCTGCACCAACTCGAGTACGCGTCAGATGGACAGAATGCATATCTTTTAAACAGGAAATAAGATTCAGTGCAGTATAAGCGGCAAAAATAGCAATGAACACTGACAATATAGCCAAGGCACTATTATAACTGCCATGTAAAATTATCAACAAAACCCCCTTAAATGAACACAACTTGAACGTATGTTCGCCCAACAGAAATTACTACATTTCTTGCTGATTTACATTCATTACTTTTGTCATTACCAGTCTATTATGTTAGCGCCCTGCTTTATAAATATAATAGTATAGGCTTGCTCATATAGACAGTCATTTATATCGGGACATTTTTAGTAACGCAATTCAAACGCCTTACACAAAAACTCCAAATAGGAAGCAGACAGATCAAAATGTTTAATCACATTTTCCATTAAACGTTTTGACATCAGTTCTTTTTCACTCAGCCGCGCAATGGCAATAAAACCTTTACGCCTTAGTTCTTCAATTAACGGAGGTCGCGCGCTATTCCTCTTGGCGCAGTGAGAAGAGCCTCACCACTAATCTCATGTTATTTCAGAAATGACTTGTCACGACTTGCCTGCATGATGGTGCACTGGCAGGTATTACACGCGCGACAATATTGAAGCTGGCTGAAACCCTGGACATCAGCGTAACTGAAACATCGTTAGCACCCTATGACTTGTACACTGCCGATGAATGTTTTTTAAGCGGCACTGCGGCAGAACTGATACCAGTCAGGGAAATTGGCGGCAGAAAAATCAAACATTGTCCGGGGCCGATATTTGAACTCATTCAGAATGCTTTTGAGGACCTTATTGCGTAGCAATAACTTGAGATGAAATCCAACACATAAGATCGACATCAATATATGCTTGACCATATATATGTTTAAGCGTATATTATGCCGCATGCTAAATGAAACTGATATTTTTTTTAAAATGCTGGCAGACAGTACACGATTGCGATGCCTGTTGTTAATGCAGGCTGAAGGCGAATTATGTGTATGTGAGCTCACTCATTCGCTGAATCTATCGCAACCAAAGATTTCACGTCACCTCGCGCATCTGCGCGAAGCTGGCGTACTGATCGCCAGACGCAACGGCACCTGGATGAACTACCGTATTAATCCAGACTTACAAGGCTGGGCACTTGATATTCTGCAGGCCACTCTCGATGGTGTACGTAAAACAGAACCTTTTATTTCCGATAGAAAAATACTCGATACCATGGCAGACAGACCTGAACAAATCTGCTGTGCCTGAATACATCCTCACCAGGTAATGCGTCATGAACAAACCATTCAATATTTTATTCTTATGCACCGGTAACTCCTGTCGCTCACAGATGGCTGAAGGCTGGGCAAAATTGTATGGCAGACCATCATTTGAAATCCAATCTGCTGGCATTGAAACTCACGGTAAGAAACCACGCGCACTTGCAGTAATGAAAGAAGCCAGCGTGGATATTTCTAATCAGGAATCAACCAAAGTAACCGATGATATGCTAACGCAAGCTGACCTTGTCGTGACAGTGTGTGGTCACGCCGATGAACATTGTCCGGTATTACCGCACGATACAAAAAAAGAACACTGGCCATTGGAAGACCCAGCTAAGGCGCAAGGCACTGAAGAAGAAATTATGCAACAGTTTCGCGCAAGTCGTGATGACATCGAAGCACGTGTAAAAGAATTACTGCAACGTTTGAATAACTCAAAGAGCATTTAACCGACATGTCTGTCCAATGTGAAACCACAGCCAGGAAATCAGCAGGTGCTGAAATGGGATTCTTTGAACGCTACCTGACGTTGTGGGTAGCACTTTGCATTATCGCCGGCATTGGGTTAGGTCATCTGATACCACATGTTTTTCAAAGTGTCGGACGCCTCGAAATAGCACAAATCAATCTACCTGTGGCGATTTTACTCTGGCTTATGATTGTGCCGATGCTGCTCAAGATTGATTTAAAGGCGCTTAAAAATGTCGGGCAACACTGGCGCGGCATTGGCGTTACCCTGTTTGTTAACTGGGGTATAAAACCTTTTTCCATGGCCTTGCTGGGCTGGTTATTTATTGGTTATCTGTTTCGAGGATGGTTACCCGAAGAACAGATAGACAGTTATATTGCCGGTTTGATATTACTGGCAGCAGCACCCTGCACTGCGATGGTTTTTGTGTGGAGCAATCTCTCGCGTGGCGAACCACACTTCACGCTTTCACAGGTGGCGCTTAATGATGTCATCATGGTCTTTGCGTTTGCACCGATTGTGGCATTACTGCTTGGCATATCATCCATTATTGTACCGTGGGACACTTTGTTGCTGTCTGTTTTTCTCTACATTGTTATGCCATTGCTCATCGCCAGTATATGGCGCAAAGTCTTGTTAAGCCGCAATAATGGCCAGAAAAAACTCGAATCGACCCTTAAAATATTACACCCCGTGTCGCTCAGCGCATTGCTTGTAACATTAATATTACTGTTTGGTTTTCAGGGTGAACAGATACTAAAGCAACCGCTGATTATTGTCTTGCTGGCGGTGCCTATCTTGATACAGGTGTTATTTAATTCAGGTGTTGCTTACCTGCTAAACCGCGCAGTGAAATCACCACACTGTGTCGCCGGACCTTCCGCGCTGATTGGTGCCAGCAACTTTTTCGAATTAGCTGTAGCGACAGCCATTTCTTTATTTGGTTTTGAGTCTGGAGCTGCACTGGCAACAGTTGTTGGTGTATTGATTGAAGTACCAGTAATGTTACTGGTTGTTCGCGTGGTTAACTCAAGCGTTGACTGGTATGAACAACCTGAAGGTATAAAAAGCTACGATGAATGTTGTCCATCAAGATAGATTAGCCATTTACTTTATAGAAATAATTCAAATATTATTGCTCAAAGTTAGAAAGTGGGTCGGATTTATCGAATGACACAGACAATAGACGCAACGAAAATCGCTATTAACAATCACAAATCCCATTTATAACCCCATCTCCTCGATTCGATTTTTTCTTATTTTTAAATCAGGAAACCGAATAATGACATTTCAGTTGCGCGACTAGTAGCCTAGCCTGCAAGCAGGTTGTTCGCTTCAAGATCAGCAGCTTCACGTTCATTAAATGAACGACAGGTTGCCAGCAAAAAACGTATCTCGATTTCCAACTCTTCAGTTGGTTTATGGATAAATTCTGCGACCTTACGATTCAGATTCCACATCCACCAATTATTAGCATCATCTATGCGCATAATCTTTCTCCTTACTTGTTTTGTAAGCAGCATTAAATCAATCACATATTTCAAACAGATGAAGGGAATATGACATTCTTGTAATAATACGCACTCCTCCCTTGTTAATCTCTATAAGTAGCAATTAGCCAATCTATTACAAAATATTTAATGGCGTTGAAACGACTGAAGGAGTCAAATAAGAAATCGAATACTTTTACTAGTAACGCAACTCTAGCGCCTTACACAAAAACTCGACATAGGAAGTAGACAGCTCAAAATGCTTGGTTACATTTTTCATCAATTGCTTTGACATTACCTCCTCCTCACCGATCCGCGCAATGGCGATAAAATCTTTACGCCTTAGTTCTTCAATTAACGGATGGTCACGCGCAATCCCTCTCGGGGCAGTACGAAGAGACTCCCCACTAATCTCAAATTTTTTCAGAAATGACTTGTCACGGCTTGCCTGCAGCCAGGCATCCGGTTTTTCTATAATTGCATCGCGTATTTTATGCAATGCTGTAGAATCTGGTCGCCATATGCCGGCACCCACAAAACACTCTTCTGGTTCAATGTGTAAATAAAATCCGGGCGCATGTACATCCTTGCCCATCTCATGACGAAACTGAATACCAATATTGGTTTTATAAGGGCGTTTATCTTTGCCAAAACGGGTATCACGGTACACCCGCATCATCGAGCCACCTACCTTTTTTGGAATGGCCAGAAAATGCTCAGAGATCATGGGCAGCTCATTCGCCATATCAGTAATAAAATTCAGTGCAGGAGTGCGCACAACATCTTCATACTGTTGTTTGTGATCATTAAACCAGTCACGATTATTATTCGCTTTCAGGTCGTTTAAAAAATCAAATGTTAATTCAGAAAAATAAGCTCGACTCATACCACCCCTCCCTTTCTTGAAAACAATCTGGCGATATCATTACCTATCATATACAAACAGGGTATCAAAACCAGTGTCAACGGTGTTGCAAACAACAAACCCCATCCCAACGCCAGTGCCATTGGTCCCATGTAGGGGTCAGATCCACCGATACCATACGCCAGAGGCAACAGACCGGCTACTGTCGACAGGGTTGTCAGGATAATAGCACGTAACCTGTTTGCAGCACCTGTGGCAACAATATCGCGAAGAATCCTGTTCACATGTTTTTTACGCAGGCCATTCACATGACTAACCAGCACAAGTGAATCATTGACCACAACCCCGGCAAGACCAATAATACCTGTCATTGCAAGAAAACCGACTGTTTCATTATGTACTGAAAAACCAATAATAACGCCAATGATACCGAACGGTATCGCCATCAAAACCATGAGCGGTTGCCAGATGGAATTAAATAACAGAATAAGTAGAAAATAGACACCTATCACCGCAATGCCCATGATGATAAATAGTTCATTCATTGATTCCTGGGTTTCCTCGGCCTCACCACCGATAACCAGACGCATCCCGGGATAATCCCGGTCGGTATTAAAATGTTCGAGTATCTGGCGAGATACCTTTATCGATGTTGTCACTTCTTTATCAATATCACCCGAAACAATAATCGCACGATCACCTTTATAATGGTGAAATGTGGCAGGCCCGGGAGTTGGTTCCAAGCGTGCCAATTTACCTAACGGTGTCAGGTGCCCCCCTCTGTTTGGTAGACTGATTTGCTTCAGATAGCCTGAGCCCTTGCGCACCTTTTCAGAAAAAATAACTCTGAAATCTACATCCTCGTCAGCATAGCGAACACTGGTTACCACTTCACCATCATAAGCAATGCGAACATTCTGAGCCACATCAGCCACTGAAATACCGACCCTGGCGAGTTTTGCATAATCAAGTTTGATCTCGATTTGTTGCTTACCCTGCTTGTCATTACGGTCGATATCCTTTGCGCCTTTGATAGTCTGCACATAGGTAAACACATCATCAGCCAGTTTCTTGCGCATAACATCATCACTGCCTATCGCACGAACCATTATCGGCCGACCGACAGGTGGCCCACCGGAGTCGATCATGTAACGAATACTCTCAAATCCTTTTAAACCATCTGTTTTTTTACGCAGGTACTCTACCACTTCATCGGCAGTACGCTTTCGGGAGGCATAGGGTGTCAGACTGACAAAAATAGAGGCATTATTCTCACGTTCACTCGAACCGATATCACCAAAGGTGCCAATACGGGTGACAAAAGAATCCAGTTCATCGCGACCCAACTCTGAAATAATCGACTCAACCTTACTGGTACCATCTGACGTTGCCTGCAGCGATGAACCGACCGGTGTTTCCACCATCACCAGAAAACGCTCGGCCGTGGAAGACGGAAACAAAACAAAATCCATGGTTTTCACGGCAAAGGTTATCGCACCGGCAAGACCGACAACAAACAACAACACCAACACATACCGCATACGCAAGAGGCTACCAATCACTTTCAGGTACTGTTTGCGCACCCATTTAAAAACGCGTTGTCGGCGTGGAGCACGCTGGCCGGCACGGTGTTTTCGTAAACCATGAGCCAGATGAGCCGGCAGCGCCAGTGTTGATTCTATCATCGATACAATTAATGCCAGTGTAATTACTAACGGTATAACATAAACAAATTTTCCGAGTACACCCGGCATAAAAAACAACGGCACGAAGACAATAATGGTTGTCATAACCGTGGTAATAACCGGTCGAAATACACCACTAATTCCTTGCGTTGCGGCCTCGACGGGTTGCAATCCTTTTTCTGATCGCTGATAAATATTTTCAGCGATGATAATGGCATCATCAACAATAATACCTATTACCAGGACCATTGCGGTCATGGTCACACTGTCCAGAAAACTGCCGAATAATGGCAACAGAAAAATGACCCCCAGAATCGCCACGGGGATACCGAGCGCTACCCAAAAAGCAATACGTAGATTCAGGAACAAGGCCAGTACCAGCAATACCAAACACAGACCAATGGCGCCATTGGTCATCACAATATCAAAACGATCACGCACATAGGTCGATTCATCATTCGAAATCAATAATTTGACGCCGTCAGGCAATAGCTGTTTTTCTTTTTCCACCAACACCTTGATGGCATCAACGGTACGAATAATGTCTGCATTTGATGCTTTAAAAGCGATAAATGAAATGGCTGACTCACCATTTACACGTGACATTACCTTCTCATCTTCAAATCCGTCACTGACTCGGGCGAGGTCTCTGATTCGAACTAACGGGCCTTGAAATGTAGTGCGCACAATTACATCACTAACTTGTTTTGGTTTACGAAATTGCGCTAAGGTAACAATGCTTTTTTCGCTGGTATACGATTCGAGTGAACCCCCAGTCGATCGTACATTACGACCACGGATCGCTGACACGACATCAACCAACGACACATCCTTTTCCTTCAGTTTAGCCGGCGATACTTCAACACGAACCTCACGTGCGCGATAACCAAAGCGCTCCACTTTTGAAACACCGGAAATATTTTCAATTTTTTTCTCAAACCGGCGCGCCAGCTCGCGTAAGTCCCGGTAAGGTATATCACCGGCAAATCCCACTTCGATCATTGGAAAAACCGAGGTCCCCAACTCTGTCACCAAGGGCGACTCGGTGACTTCGGGCGGTAAATCAGTCACCCTGGTAACCGCTTCGCGTATATCTCTAATCACCTTATCATCATCATCTGCATCCGGATCAATAACGATATGTATGGAAGAAACGTTTTCCATTGACCAGGACTGGTAACGCTTGATCCCGGACACTTCACGTAATTCTTTTTCAATCTCGTTGGTGACCTGCAACTCTACATCTTCTGGCGATGCACCAGGATAGGTTGTCGTAATTAATATTTCACCAAACTGAACTTCCGGAAAACTATCACGCTTGATCGTTAACATCGAACTGACACCTAACAACACCAGTACCAGCGTGATCAGGTATGCCAACAGGTTTCGCTCAGCAAAAAAATGGAAAAAACGATTCATTTTACCGCTCCTTGAATCCAGTCTGTATCTGTAAACAAATAATCATTCACTGAAGCAAAACGTAACAGCAACTTCTGATAATTCGCTGCATTTTGTGCATAGGATAGCCGTGCCTGCTGCTCACTATCGCGGCTCTGGATAACAAACGTCAGCTCGCTACTACCCTTGTTGTATCGACGCAATTCTGCAGCAGTTTTTTGCTCAGCCACATCAATTTGCTGCCGATTAAGTTCCAGGACTTTTTCCAACTCATTAATCTGCACCAACAACTTGCGTATTTCCGACTTCAATTGCAAGCTTACGGATCTGTATTGTGCCTGCAACTGCTGTTTCTGCAGCAATACTTTAGCAACATCTGCATTCGCTGTTCTTTGCCCAAATGGTAAACGGTATTCCAGCCCAAAAGCATATTGCGGCTGATCAAAACGGTTAGATTGCGTAAAACGACCATTTTCACTGCTCAACCCACCACTAACAACAAGGTTTAATTCGGCCTGTGTCTGGTTCCTGAAACCAATCTGCTGATGTGACAGTTGTTGTAACTGTGCATCTATTGCCCCGAGCAAACGGGAATGATGTTGAAGATTATTCAATACCTCCCTTACATCTGGCATATCTTTAATCCTGTACAGGTCAAAGTCAGGCTTCCCTTTAACAATATATTCGAGACCGGATAAAGTAGCCAATTCAGCTTGCAGGCTTTTTAACTGCGAAAGAATCAGTGAACGATTCTGTCTGGCATTAATAATGGCATCCTTTGCACGCAATACATCTACCTCATCCGCTAAACCGACGCCCTGCTTTTCCTTTATTCGCTTCATCTCAACCTGTGCTAATGTCAGGCGATTATCAGCAATTTGCAATTGCTCTTTCAATAACACCCAGTCAAGAAACAGCCCTCCCTGATGCTCAAGAAAATCCTCCTGTTTTTCCTCGCTGGCAAGACGATTAATATCGATATTAAATCCCTGCAATTCATAATCAAGTCGACTCAACACACCATTCTTGTTCTTCATTAACGGTAACCGATAGCTAATTGATATGCCATTAGCATGTTGGTCAATGATGCCGGTTGGTGATGCAAACTGCTGATCGTCGCGCTGATAATTATAGTTAATGGAAACCGTACTGCCATCCACCCAGAACTGCTTTTCCATACCTGTGCTTATTGAGAAGCGATCACTTTCCTCTGCAATAAAGGCACTTTTCTGACTATGCTGCGTGTGATCAAACGTACTTTTAGCCGTTAACACCCAGTCCTGCTCACCTAAAAAGCGTTTCTGTTGCGCTCGTTCGATATATTGAGACAATGCCTCCTGAGCCACAAATGGATGCTGCCGCTTCAAGGTTGACAAATATTCTCCCATACTGACATCCTGCGCAACAGCCACTAATGGCTGAGCACACATTACCAACGTTAGCCATGTTACCCTTCTCATCTCCCCCCCCCCTATTTCCCTGCCACTCCCAGATAGGTAAAACCATGTGTTTTCGGGTCACCCTTTATATAGAAATTTTTCAAGCTATGTACATCCAATCCCACTGACTTGATTAGTTGCACTATATCCCTGTTGATATGACAGCCAGCGGCAATAACTTTTTGAATCGGGTTCAATCGATGTTGCCATTTTTGTATATGCCGTTCATTACTCAAACCATGCTCAAGAAAGTAATAATGACCATCAGGCTTCAGAACACGTTTGATTTCCTGTAATGCAAGCTCGGCATTTTTGATCGAACACAGACTATAGGTTGTTATAACGCTATCGAAACTCTCATCTTCAAATGGCAATTTTTCACCATCCGCAACACGATTTTTAACTGAGATTGAAGATTGGGCGATATTCAACACCGCCTTTGCATCCATGCCCGGATTATTATCAACTGTTGTAATCTGTTTAACATATTTCGGATAATGCGCAAGATTCAAACCTGTACCGAAACCGACCTCCAGAATCTCACCATTAACATCTTCCAGTAATTCGTTTCTGGCTTTGCTTTTTGGTTCTGACTTCATGAGAAAATCATAACCCCAGGGGAACAGCTTTTCTGAATAAATACTCATTCACGCTCTCCTGTTCTTTCTGATTTAAATCGATCCTCAGCTTGAATTTTCAAAGCATGATTCATGGCTACAAAACCGGCATGAGTATCGTCACCTATCAGTTTGAAAAGAATAGCGGATAATAAACCACTGAATGACTCCGTATGAATAAAACGCACTTGCCCGGCTTTGATTGGTATGATTCTGAAAATATGATTACCATCAAATAACCCTTGGAACAGGATATGACCCATCCACGAAAATTCCCGTTTCGGGTTAACCGAAACAACCATAGGGTTAAAGGCCATTTTTTTTCCATGTGCTGGTTGAATCTGGACATTCAATTCAGCACCCGGGCTAGCATCTCCCTTGATAGAACGGATAAACGGGTTCCAGTCAGGGTATTTATTAAACGCCGTTAATATATCCCAAACACATTCTGCTGAGGCATTAATCTCGATTTCGGATTCAATCAATCTGGCCATTGTCATTCCCTCCATGACTTCAGTTTCTGTTCAACTGAGATAATCATAGGCTTCATGAGCAAGACTTAAATCACCCGGGAGGGTGATATAAAGGGGTGATTTTTCTGTTTTTCAGGAATTAATTATCAATGGAACCTGTTATCAGCTTTAATTCATTAGCGCGTGCAATGGCATGTGCACGATTATTAACATCAAGCTTGGCATAAATTCTCTTTACATGGGTCTTGACAGTATTAGAAGACACGAACAAATGTTCAGCAATCTCTTTGTTTGACATCCCGGTGATTAACAACCCCAGGGTTTGCAGCTCCTTCTTACTCAGTGGTTCAATCAGACCTGCGCCTTGAGTGACCCTTCCGTTTTCACTTGAATCCACAACAAACTGGTCAACCAGCATCTGTGCATAAACGACATTATGACCGCCTTCAATCAGTTTTTTTAACAGTGCCAGCATGGGCGGCCCTTCATCGAGAAATATCCTGACATAGGCAGCGGGTTCCGCATCGAGCATAGCGCGCTGTAGGGCTTCAAGCGCCTGGCGTGTATTCCCCTGTTGCTGTCGACACAGTGCCATCAACACCAGAATTTCGATAATAATATCAGTACGACCGCCCTGCTCTGCCAATAACAACATTGGCGATAACAAGGCGAGTGTCGGTTCAGGTTTTTGTTCTTGAATCAGGGTTCGCGCAAGCAGGATATATTCCTCTTCCTTTTCCGCAGGTACATCATCTTCAAATGCAAACCCTTGTTGCTCACACCAATGTCTGGCCGCTTTAGTATCACCCTGCAACAACCTTATGCGGACCATCAGTGCATCAACCGAAGGGAACAAGGGCAACAAGGCCGGCCTGATATTTAATGTGCTAACGTAGTGCAATGACTGCTCAAGCATTTCAGACTCACCGTTAACACGTTGCACGGCAGCCAGACCAACACAGGCCATTGCCGTTAATGTATCCCATGGGCAAGGATCATTTTTTGCCAATTCAATCGCTTTTTCATATAACCGGGTTGCTTCTGCCAGATCATTTTTTTGCAGCGCAATATCACCAAGGGCAATATAAATCCAGGTAACATCAACCAGTATTTCCTCCCAGCCATTTTCACGTAAACGGGTAAGGCCTGCTTCCAGCACTGACTGCGCCCGTGCCAGTTCGCCCTGTTTATGAATCGCTCTTGCCAGACCGCAAATAGCTCCATTGAGTACAATAAGAAATTTGTCTCTGAAACCATCCTCAACAACACGTTGATACAAATGCTCTGATTTCTTCAACTGTCCGGTCGCATAACAGGCTGTCGCCAGATGAAATAATGGTGCAGTGATTTCAGTAAAGCCGATTTCTTCAAACAATGCCAAAGCCTGTTCAACCGACTCAATAGCAGTGGCCATGTGACGCTGTTGCAAGGCAATAAAACCATTCAGAAAAGCCAATTCTCCCCTGATCTGTTTTTGTTCGGTTGTCGATAAACCATAATCACATGCATCTTCGAGCATCACTTTGATCGTCTGCAAACAACCTTCAGGTACGTCACCTGTTGAAATAAACATAACCCATGCATACTGTAATAAACGCATTGGATTGGTTTGTAGATAGTTCTCGGGTAGACGTTGATACCACCCCATTAAAACGGCAAACTGGCCTTGATCAAACAACGTCTTGCCATGTTTCTCGGCTATTTGCCCGGCAAGTTCGAATGCTTCTGCAGCAAATGCATGATGCATAGCCTCAGGGATAAAACCATTTTCAACATACCACTCGCTCGCTCGCTGATGCAGCAACCCGATTTCATCCGGTATTAATGTATTCAACTGGTGGCATAACAGTTCGGCAAACAAATGATGATAACGATACCAAAAACGTTTGTTGTCAATCGGGATCAGGAACATATTGTCTTGTTCGAGTTTATCGAGCAAATCTGTGCTGTTACATGACCCTGTAACATGATCACACAAAGGACCACACAAACGCTCCAGTATTGAAGTCTTTAACAGAAAATTTTTCACTTCTTCCGGCAAGCGATGTAAAACCTCTTCGGCGAGGTAATCCATGATATATCGGTCATCACCCGCAAAGGCCTGAATAAATGCACGCCTGTCATCTTCATCTTTCAAGGACAGGGCTGCCAGTTGCAAGCCTGCAATCCAGCCTTCAGTACGCGCCTCAAGTATGGCAACATCATCACTGCTAAGATCAAGCCCGGCAATGCGATTAAGGAATATCTCGGCTTCGTTATCATTAAACCTGAGATCTTTTTCAGTTACTTCTGTCACCTGTCTGCGTACACGCAAACGCGGCAAAGCCAATGGTGGTTCAGACCGACTGGTTATCGCTATGTGCATGCTTGCCGGTTTATTCTGAATGATAAACGACAACAATTCATGGATCTCGTTGTTTTCGATAACATGGTAATCATCCAGTGCCAACACAAAAGGCTCACTGAAAGTATTGATCTCGTTTAAAAGCGGCCCCAGTAAGGTCAGCAGGCGCGGGGAGTTGGTTGACATCAACGCTTCAGCTGCCGAGATACCGAAACCCGACTGGTGAGTACGAATCGCTGCAATGAGATACAAAATAAATCGTACAGGGTCACTATCATCTTCATCCAGTGACAGCCAGGCCACCGAACACTCGCTGTTATCCAGCCAACGGGTCAGCAAGGTAGTTTTACCAAATCCTGCCGGGGCACATATAAGACTTAAAACACTGTTGTCTGTATGCAATTTTTCCAGTAACCGTTGACGTGTTACAGTTTCAGCACTGATGCAGGGCATCACCAGTTTAGTAGCAAGAATCGGTATCTCTCCACCAGCACTGCTGGCAGAATCAACATCTGCTCCCTGTGCTGTCATTTTATCGATAGAAATACTCATTGCTTGCCGATCTGCCATCCTGAAAACCAGTAACACCGATATTATTCTACCGCTAACAGAAAAAAGTTGGTATCGGTGATTTATAGCCGTCTGGGGAGAATGCTCAGGATAACAGGAAAAGCAAACAATCAATTGTGTTCAGGTTCAGTCACTGAATACGTTAACAGGCGTTCTTCATCCAATGCCTTACGGTCAACCTTCAAATAGGCAACCTGATCCTCAACAATCACCACGGCCTCGGCAACACCAGCAACACTGGTCAACTCGGTGATCAGATGTGACGTTTGTGTCTCGTCAACCTCGCCGACATTTATCAGGTAACTGCTTAAATAACGCGGCTCTTTCATTGAGCTGGCGATGAAAAACCACAGCAGACCCATCACGGCCGACAGTAGAAAAACACTGCTGTAACCCATTTGACCTTGCAATGTACCGCCAAGACTACCACCCAAAAAGGCACCCAGAAACTGGCTGCTGGAATAAAATCCCATCGCTGTACCCTTGCTTTGTGCGGGTGCGATCTTTGATACCAATGATGGCAGGCTGGCCTCAAGCAGATTGAAGGCCGTGAAAAACATAAACAGAAAAAACAACGTCAGCCAAAGGTCACTGTACCAGAACGATAATCCCAGCTGTGCCAGCCCGACAAAAAAGATACCGCCTAAAAATACCTTTTTCATGCGACGTTTGCGTTCGGCCATGATGATAAACGGCACCATGGCGATAACAGACAACACCAGCACGGGCAGGTAAATCCACCAATGATGAACAGATGCAATACCTAATTCATTTTGCAGCACCTGAGGAAACACCACAAAACTGGCCGTGAGTATCATGTGTAACAGAAAGATACCTATATCCAGACGCAGGAGTTGGGTATCTTTTAATATGCTTTTAAACTGTGCTGGTATCGGTTCAGCATCACGATGGATCTTTTGGGTTGTCGGGTTAGGTACCGCAAACATCAGCAAAGCCATGCCGAATACTGCCATGGCAGCCGTAAACCAGAACAGACCACCCAAACCAAACCAATGGTCAAACAACGGCCCTAATACCAATGCCAGCGCGAATGCACTACCAATGCTCATGCCGATCATCGCCATGGCCTTGGTACGGTGTTCCTCACGTGTCAGATCAGCAGCCAACGCCATGATCGCGGCAGCAATCGCCCCGCAACCCTGCAAGGCACGCCCCATGATGATCCCGTATATAGAATCTGACATGGCAGCGACCACACTACCGACAACAAACAACACCAAGCCCATGAAAATAACGGGTTTTCGACCAATCCGGTCGGATAATAAGCCAAACGGAATCTGCAACAGCCCCTGTGTCAGACCATAAACCCCAATGGCAAAACCAATTAGCGCCGGTGTCGCATGCAGCAACTTGTCTTGATACAGGCTGATCACGGGGAACAGCATAAACAACCCTAACATACGTATGGAGAATATGCCGGCCAGTGACACTGCGGCGCGTTTCTCTGTCGATGTCATGTTATTTAGTGACCGTTGGCGACCTCGATCCAAGTGATAATCCTTTGTCTCAATTCTATAAAAGTAGCGTA